>Ga0256405_10000195_pt1 | contig 199904 bp, 171 predicted proteins | sample RumenRJG_02DNA_FD_189096 | JGI IMG/M metagenome (GOLD analysis project Ga0256405, IMG submission 189096) | Bovine rumen microbial communities from Lethbridge, Alberta, Canada - RJG_02 | ecosystem: Host-associated > Mammals > Digestive system > Stomach > Rumen | place: Canada: Alberta...
CCATCCCGAACACAGCAGTTAAGCTCTCACGCGTCGAAAGTACTGGGCTGGAAGCGGCCTGGGAGGATAGATTGTTGCCGGTCAGAGACGAAGCCCCCGTACTACACGTGCGGGGGCTTTTACTATGGGGTAATCTACTAAAAATCGCTTTTATTTATAGTACGTTGGTAGTATAATTATAATGTATAGGTGTGTAATTAATTAAGTAAGTTTTAATTGCTTCCTATTCTTTTTCGTGTTTCGTGTTTGTTTCCGAATACTATTTTTGATAACTAAATTGATAAGCAGGTGATTTTATGCGTATTGTTGTTGTTGGCGCCGGTAAGATGGGTTACAGTATTGCCAAACTTCTGGCAGACGGTTCTTATGATGTTGTGGTTATTGAACAGGAAGATGAACGCCGTCAGGTAGTGAAAGATTCCCTTGATGTATTGACCATTCAGGGAAATGGATGCAGTCCGGAAGTTTTGGATATGCCTGAGGTTCGTAACGCAGATGTGTTTATTGCCGTAACGGACAGCGATGAAGTGAACCTGGTTGCCTGTCGTATGGCTAAAGCGTTTGGCGCCAAGCATACTGTCGCTCGGGTACGTAATGAAGACTATACTGACAGCGAACCATTACTGCTGAATAAAACACTGGGTGTGGATTTAAATCTGAATCCGGAACGCATTACGGCAAATGAAATCAGTCATATACTGATGACGCCGGCTGCGCTGGATGTAGATGATTTTGCTGACGGAAAAGTGCGTATGTTCGGCGCGCGGCTGCCGAATGATTTTAAATTTTTAGGTGTTCCATTAAAGAACGTCAGGCTTCCCGGTAATATTCTGATTGCCATGATTTTCCGGAAACACAGGATGATCATCCCTCATGGCGATGATATCCTCGAACCCGGTGATAACGTGTATTTTGTCGGGAGCCAGGAAGTCATCAAGAAGTTTGAAGTGAACTTTGAATCTACTTATGATAAACTGGAACGAGTGCTTCTGATCGGCGCAGGCCGTGCCGGACGTATGCTTGCACAGATGTTGGAAAAGCAGGGCGTCTTTGTAAAAGTTATTGAAAAAGATAAGGAACGCTGCCGAATTTTGTCAGAGCAGCTCAACAATGGTCTGGTCCTTTGCGGTGACGGGACGGATATCGACCTGCTGACAGAAGAAGGTATCACGGAAGCGGATTGCGTGGTCTGCCTGACCGATGACGATAAACTGAATTTGTTGCTGGCGTTGCTGGCAAAACACCTTGGCGCGAAAAAGACCATTGTACGGGTGGCCAGAAATGAATATGTGGATTTAATGGCCAAGGTCGGTGTGGATATTGCCTTGTCGGCGCGTCTGTTAAGTGCTGCGGAAGTGATGCGTTTTGTCCGACAGGGCGGCATCGTATCGGTTGCCCTTTTGGAAGGCGCAAAAGCCGAGGCGTTGGAATTGCAGGTTCAACCAGGCTGTAAAGTGGACGGCAAGACGCTGATTCGGGCAAAGCTGCCCCGGGAATGTCTGGTTTGCGGTATTGTCCATGATGGTGAAGCTTCGGTTCCTAATGGGCAAAGCATGCTGAATGCCGGTGACAGGGTCATTGTCTTTGCGCAGACGGAAGTTGTTCAGGATGTTATGGATATGTTTGCGGGCAACAGAACTCTCTGATGCAGGCAATATGAAATGTGTATTTCATTCTTTTTAAATTTTGGGAAAAGCTGTCGCTTGGAAAATCTGATGTAAAAAAGCATAAATCATAAAAGCATTAATCATGCTTGCTTTTTACCTGAAGAATGTGGGATTAAAGATGCTATGGAAGAAAAATTAGTATTGCGCATGACGGGACTTGTGTCCCTGGGAATGGTAGCGGCGATGTTGCCGTCCCTGGCCTGTGCGTTGAACCAGGAGCCGGAAATGGTGCTTCCGTTTCTGGGAACGATTCTGATAGGCTTTGGCTTTGGCGCCTATGCATTACGGACTACCGTTTCACAGCGGAAGATGCGCCTATCCATCCGGGGCGGCGCTGTGTTTTTAGGCTTGTCCTGGCTTTACACCAGTCTTTTAGGTGCTGTTCCGTATATCGCTTCGGGCGATTTTTCCGTACCAAAGGCATTGTTTGAAAGCGCCTCTGCGTTGACGACGACCGGTGTGAGTTCCGTACTGGAAGGAGCTCCGTATCCGTCCAGTCTTTTGTTATGGCATGACGTCAGCCAGTGGCTGGGCGGTATCGGCGCTATCGTCATTTTTGCTGTCATTATGCCCCAATTGGGCTCCAGCGCGGCCAACTTGTTTTCCGCAGAAGTGCAGGGGAATTCTGCGGAACGTACCATGCCACATATCCGTGCGGCGGTACGCGTCCTGTTTTTTCTGTATCTGGGCCTGACGCTGATGATGACAGTGGTTCTTCTGATTTTGAAACAACCGCTGGATATGGCTGTAAAGCTGGCGGCTACCTCCATTTCGACCAGCGGATATCTGCATTATCGTACCTACCTGACGGAGTGCAACGATCCGCTTCTGGAACTGGTTCTGGTTTTGTTCATGATTATCGGAAGCTGTAATTTTATTTTGTATTACCGAATCCTGCAAAAACGTGTGGACGTATTCTGGAAAGATACGGAACGACGCTGGTATTTTGGCATTATTGCCGGACTGACCCTGTTGGTGACCTATAATCTTTGGAGAAGCCATTTCTATGATTTATTCCAGTCTTTCCGCTATGCGTTTTTCCAGGTAGTTTCCATCATGAGTACAGCCGGACTGGCCACTCAGGATTTCAGCCACTGGCCGGCTTTCAGCCGTCTTCTGCTGTTTTATGCGGCCATCATAGGTGGTTGTTCCGCTTCCACGTCCGGCGGGGTAAAGGTATCCCGCGTGGTCGTGTTGTTGAAAGTCTGCTGGCAGGAAATCAAACGTACCCTGCATCCCCGGATGGTCAGTGTAATCACGATGAGCGGACGGCCGGTACCGGCGCAGGCGATCATCGGCGTGGGCCGTTACTTTTTCCTTTACTTCATCGTATTTATCGCGCTTTCCATGCTGTACTCCCTTACCGGAAGCGACATGCTGGAATCGATGGCGACTGTTGTCGTATTTTTGAGCAATGTAGGTTCTGCCTATGGAATCATGGGGGAAGGAACTACCTTTGAAGCACTGAGCAGCTTTGGTTATCTGATTTTGTATGTAACGATGATTATGGGCCGTATTGAATTATTTGCTTTTGTAATGTTCCTGCACCCTGATTTCTGGGCGAAGAAACGCGGCTGGTAAGAGGTGTCGGCTTGGATATACGCATCGTATTTTACTTAATGGCCCGCATGGTTTTCTGTCTGGGTGCTGTTTACTTTATTCCCTGGGGAATGTCCCTGTACCTGGAAGACGGATGCGCTGAAGTTTTTTTTACCTGCTTTCTGATTTGCAACTTTGTCGGATATTTGCTGAACCATTATGCCCGGTTTAACAAATATTCTCAGACGATAACCAACCGGGAAGGGGTTGCTACAGCCACGTTTTCCTGGGTGTTGTGTGCGGCGCTGGCGGGAATGCCCTACTGGATGACCGGTGAACTGGATTTGTTCGCTTCCTTTTTCGAAGGGATGTCTGCTGTGACTACGAACGGGGTTACCGTCATTGAAAGTCTGCAGGCGCTGCCCCGCAGCGTTTTATTCTGGCGCGGTATTACACACTGGCTGGGTGGTCTGGGTATCATCGTAATTTTTATCTCGTTGCTGCCACGTATGGCCAGCGGTGCCTTTCATCTTTTTGTAGCGGAAGCGACGGGATTTAATGAAGACAGGTTGCTGCCGCGGCTGCGTACCACTGCGCAGATACTTTTTATGATTTATTCGTCGCTGACGTTAGCGGAAGCGTTTTTGCTTTTTGTTTGCGGCATGGATTTGTTTGACGCGGTCAACCATGCTATGGCGACGGTAGCGACAGCAGGCTTTTCTACCTATGATAACGGCCTTATGCATTATAATAATCCGCTGATTGAGCTGGTTGTTTTTATCTTTATGGTTCTGGCGGGAGCCAACTTTGCCCTGTATTACAAAGTCCGTTACAGGGGATGGCACGTGCTGTGGGAAGACGAAGAGTTCCGTATTTTTATTTATTTTATTCTGGCAACCTCATGTCTCATCACCTTGTCTGTGTATGCAGGGACGGATGATACATTTTTAGAAGCTGTGCGTCACAGTTTTTTTATGGTAGCGTCTTTTTCTTCTACCACCGGTTTTGCTTCTACCAACTACGAACAGTGGCCGGCAGTAGCCAAGCTGACGCTCATGCTTTTGTATTTTACCGGAGGATGCGCGGGTTCTACGGCGGGCGGCATCAAAATTGCCCGGTTTGTGGTTTTGGTACGCATGACCATCGTAGAACTGAAGCGGGTGCTGCATCCCAAGATGCTGTTTGCGGTAAAGTTTGAGGGCAAGCCGCTGACCATTGCTGTACTGGCTTCTATCAGCCGGTTTTTCTTCCTGTATGTAATCAGCGTGGTGGTGCTTTCCATTTTGTTTGCGGCTACCGGCGTTTCCCTGACGGAAGCCATTTTCGGCGTGATGGCCTGTATCAGCAGCTGTGGTGCGGCCTTTGGCGGTATCGGGCTGGAAGGGGAGTTCGTCCATGTTTCTGACGCCGGGAAAATGGTGCTGGCGTTGGCCATGTTGATCGGGCGTCTGGAAATTTATACCGTGTTGGTTATGCTGCGCAAAGAATTCTGGCATATGAACAGCCGCTGGTGACAAAAACTCATTTAATTTCTGTTTACCTTGCTTTTTGGAGGTATTACATTGAACGGCAAAGTCATTTTGTATTTAATGGGAAAAATCTTATATTTTCTTGGAGTGGTCTTTGCGGTTCCCATGCTTCTGGGTTTTGGCTATCAGGATGGTGGTGGGAAAATTTTTGCTGTCTGTATGATAGCATCTTTTCTCATTGGTTTTCTTTTCCAAAAACTGGGAACGAAAATAACCGAACAATATAACCTTACAAACCGGGAAGGGATTCTGACTGTTGTTTCCACATGGCTTATAGCGGTTTGTTTTTCTTCCGTACCATTTCTGGTGGCCGGCATGCTGGGTCCGGTGGATGCATTCTTTGAAGCTATGTCCGGATTGACCACCACCGGTGCTACCGTGCTTCCGGATATTGAAATCTGGCCCCGCAGCCTTTTGTTCTGGCGGGTCTGGATGCATTGGATCGGCGGACTGGGAATCATCGTCATCTTCATTGCACTGCTGCCCAGGATCAGCGGGGGAGCGGCTCATCTTTTTAATGCCGAAAGCAGCGGCTTTGAGGGGGAAAGGCTTTTGCCCCGCCTGCAGAAGACGGCGCAGGCCCTGTTCCAGATTTATATCTTTATCACAGGATGCACGGCGATTTTGCTTCTGTTCTGCGGCCTGGACCTGTATGACGCAGTGGTTCATGCCATTTCAGCGGTAGGGACCGGGGGATTTTCCAGCTATAATGACAGTATCGTTCATTTTAAAAGCCTGAGCGTGGAATTGGTGCTGGGTTGCGCTATGTTCTTTGCCGGAGGAAACTTTTCCTTGTATTTTAAAGTGAAACGTAACGGACCCGGAGTGCTGTTAAAGGATGACGAGTTCCGTTGTTACTTATTTATGTACCTGACACTGGTTACTCTTGTGACAGTATCTCTGGCGGCGTATGGCTTTTCCCCATTCCGCGGGTTGCGCGAAGCCTTTTTCCAGGTGGCATCTTTTGTATCAACAACCGGTTACGTTTCCGCGGATTTTGATCAGTGGCCGACGTTTCCGAAGCTTTGCCTGATGCTGCTTTACTTTACCGGCGCCTGTGCGGGATCCACATCGGGCGGAATTAAAATATCCCGGTTTATCGTCCTGGCCCGGGGCGTGAAGGAAGGCGTGCTTAAGGCGCTGCATCCGCAGGAATCCAGACCGATTCTGTTTAACGGCCATAAAATCGAAAACAGCGTGTTTGCGCTGGTACTGTCCTTTTTCTTTACTTATATTGGTATTTTTGTCCTTGTTTCCATTGCGGTTGTATCTACGGGTGTCGATATCCAAACCGCAGTGACCAGCGTCCTTGCCTGTCTCAGCAGCATAGGCCCCGGGTTCGGGCCTGTTGTCGGAGCTACAGGAAATTTTGCGCCTCTGCCTTCGGCTGCAAAATTAATGCTGGCGTTTACGATGCTGCTGGGGCGTCTGGAAATGTACACCCTGCTGATTCTGTTCCACCGGAAATTCTGGAACGGACGCAGCCGGTGGTAAATTACCTGACATAATAAAACAAATTTTGACGTGTGATAAGATAATCGTTCGGGAGGAGTACGGTGTATGAAGACCTATGAATTTGCTTATGGAAAAGAAACGCAGAAGGTAGATTTGCCGGAAGAGCATATCATTTACGACCTGCACGGGAAAGAAGTGGCGGTGGAAAAAGATATTGCCGCCGCTGCATTAAAAGCAATCCGCAACCCCATTGACAGCAATCCGCTGGCGGACATTGTGAAACCGGGAGAGAAGATCGCCATTGTCGTAAGCGACGAAACCCGGCTGTGCTACACAGACCAGTTTCTGCCGGTGATTGTGCAGGAACTGAACGACAAGGGCATTCCTGACAGCGATATTGATATTGTCATCGCTACCGGAACCCACCGGGCCCAGACCCCGGAAGAGGATATTCTGGTGTTGGGGGAAGCCATGGTGAAACGGTTCCGTGTGCACCAGCATGACTGCCGGGACAAATCAAACCTGGTATACAAGGGTACGACTTCCAGAGGGAATAAAGTCTACATCAATAAAATCGTGGCCAATGCGGATAAAATCATTGCCACCGGCGCCGTGACCCTGCACCCTATGGCCGGATTTGGCGGCGGGCGCAAAGCCATCGTACCCGGCGTGGCAGGGCTGGAGACCATCAACCGCAACCACGTGCTGGCTTTGGCGGAAAAACCGGGAGACGGCTGTAACCCCGACGTGACCACGGCAAAACTGGAAGGAAACCCCTTCCACGAAGACCTGATGGAATGTGTGGAGTTTGTGAATCCGGACTTTTTGCTGAACGTGGTTCTTACCAGTGAAGGCGGTCTGTACGAAGTGGTGGCCGGCAACTGGAAGACCGCTTTTTATCAGGGCTGCAAGGATCTGCTGGAAATCAGCGGCATTCCTGTTAAAGAACAGGCGGACGTGGTCATTGCCAGCGGCGGCGGGTATCCCAAGGATATCAATCTGTATCAGGGTACCAAGAGCCACATGAATGTGGACGTAGCAGTCAAACCCGGCGGCATTGCCATCATCATGCTGGAATGCCCAGACATTAAGGAACCGGCCGTGTTTACGGACTGGCTGATTAAGAGCGACCTGCAGAAGACGGAACAGGAAGTCCGGGACAATTTTTATATGGCTGCCTTTGTTGCCTATAAGAGCCGCTGCATCATTGAAGCCCATACCGTGTATCTGGTGACCCGAAAGGAAAACTTTGATTTTGTCCGCCGGACCGGACAGATCCCGGTGGAAACCGTGGCGGAAGCCTGGAAGCTGGCGCAGGAAAAACTGGCGACGGAAGGCAGGACGGACTATACCATTACCCTGATGGGACATGCGCCGGTTACACTGCCGGTGTTGACTGAATAATTATAGCAGTACACGAAGTCGTAAGGGGAGAAATGGGAACGGCTTTACCTTATTGCGGTTTTTTGTAATAATTGATAATAGTTTGATTTTGTAATCGTTTGAACTTCAGGGAAGGGGTTATTCGAATGGAATATAAAATTCCATATGGAAAAGGAGAACAGGTTGTTAGCTTGCCGGAAGAACATGTTTCCCAGGTGTTACTTCCGCCGGTGACTGATAAACCTCAGACAGTAGAGAAATTGATGGAAGAAGCGCTTGCCCATCCCATTGGTACGCCGACGCTGGAGCAACTGGTGAAACCGGGCGAAAAAGTTGTGTTGCTCGTCAGTGATATTACCCGCGCCTGGGCCCGTTTTGATTTGTTTTTGCCGATTCTTGTTGCTAGGTTAAATCAGATCGGCGTGCCGGATGCTGATATCAGTATTATCATCGCAACCGGAAAGCACCGGCTGAATTCAGCGGCGGAGAAAGAAGAGATTATAGGGAGCGAACTGTTCCACCGTATTAAGGTGTACGACCATAATCCGGCGACGGAAGCCTGCGTGTATTTGGGAACCACAAAGCGGGGGACGCCCGTGTGGATCAATAAACAAGCTGCTGCTGCCGATAAGGTCATCCTTACCGGCGGACTCTCTCCCCATATTTATGCCGGCTTCGGCGGCGGACGGAAAAGCGTGCTGCCCGGTATCGCCGGCGCGGAGTCCATCAATCACAACCATAATTTGGCCCTGACGGATGAAATCGGCGGCGGGGTAAATCCGGATACTTCTATCATGCGTCATTTCGGCAACCGGCTCAGCGAAGACATGTGTGAAGTCGCTTCTTTTTTGAATCCCTGTTTTATGGTCAACGCCATCATGGACGCAGAGGGAAACTTCTTTAGAATTATGGCCGGTCACTGGTATGAGGCCTGGCTGCAGGGAACAAAAGAAGTTATGAAACTGCAGGGCGTGCCCCTGAAAGAAAAGAGCGACGTAGTCATCGTCTCGGGAGGCGGGTATCCCAGGGATATCAGTTTATATCAGGGAATGAAATGCTATGCGCCGGGGGCGGCTGCGTTAAAAGAAGGCGGCATCCTGATTGCCGTATTGCGTTGTCAGGATATGACGGAACCTCCCGCCTTTTTCGAAAGCTTCCACTATACAGACCTGAAGCGGATGGAACTGGATGTGCGGGCGGACTTTACGGTTCCGTTCTATGTTGCGTTTTATATGTGCTGTCTGGCAAGGCATTTTACGATTATCCTGGTAACGGAGCCGGAGAATTTTGCCAATGCCAGAAAGACAGGAGCAACTCCGGCAGCCACATTACAGGACGCATGGAAATTAGCGGAAGCCAAACTGAAAGAGCAGGGCAAAATGGACTACACGATTAACATCATGCCCTATGGAGGCGACACGCTTCCGGTTTTGGCCGAAAAAGAATAAAAAAGTAAAACGCTGGCTCATGCACCTGCAGATACGCGTGCAGACACAAGTGACCAGCGTTTTGTATTACCAGCTTATGCTGTTACAATCTGGGAAAAAAGAAGTAAAGATAAACCTTAAAGATAAAAAACAAATTGGATATAAACAAGGCGGACAATTAAGGCAGACAATTAAGGCAGACAATTCCTGAATCTCTTTCTTGTGTATTCAGGCACACCGCTATGCGTGACTGGCTTTCCATTCGGAAACGGTGAATACCAAAAGGGCCAGCCAGATAAAACCGAACGTGAAAAGCTGTGTTGTGCCAAAGGGCTCGTTGAAAAAGAAAATTCCCAATAGCAAGGTCATGGAAGGACTGATGTACTGAAAAAAGCCCAGCACATTTAACGGCAGAAGGTTTGCACCATAGGAAAACAGGATCAATGGAACTGCGGTGGCTACACCGCATCCGGCCAGCAGCAGGCTGAGCGTGGGAGTTTCCGGACCAAAGTGGGCGGCTCCGGCTGCCGTGAGGTTTGCCACATAATAGAATGCAAAAGGAAAAAGCAGCAGGGTTTCCAGTGTAATACTGGTAAAGGGATCCAGCTTCAGCTTCTTCTTCAAGGCGCCGTAACTGCCAAAGGTCAGAGCCAGCGCTACCGAAACCCAGGGCAACTTGCCAATCTGCCAGGTCATGAGGAAAATGCCGACAGCTGCCAGTGCGATACTAAGTTTTTTCGGCGCAGAAAGGGTCTCACCGAAAATCGCTACGCCGAAAAGGACGTTTACCAACGGGTTGATGTAATAGCCGATACTGGTATCGATGACATGATTATGGTTGACGGCCCAGATATAGGTAAGCCAGTTCAGACTGATGATAATAGCGGCGGCCACCAGCATGGCGCCGCGTTTTTTATTTTGCCACAGTTCACGGCAATCCTTTTTCAAGGTATGCCAGCGCTTTGTAGCGACTATGACGATCAGCATAAACACGACCGACCAGAGGATGCGGTGGCACAGAATTTCATTAGCCTCTGCATCAGCCATTAAATGCCAGTACAGGGGAAGGATGCCCCAAAGGACATAACAGCCTAAGGCAGCCATATATCCTAGATTTTTGTTTTCCTGCATGATGTTCTCCGTTCTGCCGGCAGATTCTATTCAGGGCCGGCTGTATAACGTAAAGAAAGCAAAGCGTTTTCATACGCATTTTATAAATTGTACTGTTCTTGATTGCAGTTTGAGGAACTTGCATGGGTTTCTAATTACAGAGAAAAAATTAGTAATCTGATGATACTATTATTTTAGTTTATTTTAAACTAAATTTTAAAATATTAGGCGAGTAGTTGTCAACATAAATCAAATCGGATGATTTTACGTTGTCTGTTGATATCGAACTACTTATTTTTATCTGGGAAGATTGCTGGCATGGTCACCCCTTAATTTGGTATAATAATCTTATAAAAGAAAAAATGAAAAAGGATGAACAAAAATGTTCCGGGTATTGCGGTACGATACGCAAGAATCCACAGGTAAGGGAGAAACAAGTGCAACTGGGGAGATGAAAGGGGACCGACAAATAAATTAAAAACCGCACTGATGATATCTGTGTTTATCACGCTGGTGTCCGTAGCAGTGTTGCTACTAGTCGGATATCTTCTTTCATACATGCGGGCGAGTTAAAACGATACATGGCGGAACATTTGAAAGATATACGGTTGAAGAGGAGCGAGGAACAGAATGCTTATCAAACTGGATGTAATCACTAAGCAACATACCGAAATGCAGGATATCACCCGACTGATACAGAAAGCTGTATCTAACAGCGGTGTGAAGGACGGGATCTGTACTGTGTTTGTCCCTCATACGACCGCGGCGGTCACCATCAATGAAAATGCGGATCCCGATGTGGTTAAGGATTTTACAAAGGAAATTAACAAAATTGTACCATGGGAAGATGGTTACCTTCATATGGAAGGGAACTCGGCGGCACATCTGAAATCCAGCATGATTGGATTCTCCGAGCAGATCATCATAGACAACGGACGGCTTGTACTGGGAACCTGGCAGGGAATCTATTTCTGTGAATATGACGGCCCGAGGCATCGGAAGGTTTATATAAAAATACTGCAATGAAAGGACAGGAGTGTACGAACATGGAATTTAAAGATGTAGTATACTTCCCCGGCGGCAAGCGGTGCCGGACCGTTGCCTAATCATATGACCCGGAAAAGTTTGGAACAGACTGTTAGCTTCATGTAAACGTCTTACACTGATAAATCGTGGCGTTAAAAGGAGGTCTGCGCATGGCCGAAAAAATGGATTACGTTTATTTAGTCAAAATTTATGATTCAACCGGAAGGCTGTTACCTGTAGTCACCGCATTTGCTACAAGGCAGGGGGCAGAAGCCTATGTCCATGATTTTTTGCCTACAGGGAAATATCAGGAGGGCGCCGCCGCTTGTAAAGCTGAAATCGTGAAAACGGAAGTAAGAGAATAACCCGGGATTTCAGTAAAGAAAAAGCATGGAATAATGTATAAGAGATTTTTCCGACAAAAATATAGCCCCTACATGATTTTTCAAAAATGTAGGGGATCTTTTTTTGTTTCTTAACATTCGATTCCATTTCGGATTATTATAATACGATACTCCGAAAACGAAGCAGACTACTATATTGATTTTTTTGTAATGCTTATTGTCAAGCGTTACCGGTTTATTATATAATATTAGAATCAAATGCAGGCATGTGTTGCCGCGATTCATACATGATTTAGTGATGGTTTAGGAGATGAATATGTTGTCAGAACAGGGAAAACGGTTAGTAAGCATGGCCGTCACGGCAACGTTGTGTGCCGGCTTGTTGCAGACGTCTGCGGTTATGGCTGCACCAGCAGGACCACCGGCAGGACCCGGAGGCCCGGGAGCGGGAGGACCGCCATTTATTCCACCTGTACATCCACTTGGGGATGTAGTATCGAAAGGAGCTCCTACAGCAGGCAGCATCCGTTCCAGTATGGCGCGGAAGGCCGTAAGGGTAAAGAGACCGCAGATTTTATTATTTGAAATCCATGCCCTGGGACGTCTGGAAGACATCGTCATTCATAATAAAACAAGCATCCATGAAGGAGCAATCCTGCGGCAACTGGCCTTTCTGAAAAAAGGGAAGCCCATTTCGGCAAAAGATGTACAGCGGGCGGCCGGTCTCGTCACCGATTTGTCCGGTGTGATTGCCGATGTGGTATCCGAAAAGGGCAGCGCACCGGGAATGGCAGTGCTTCACGTGACCGTATATCCAGATAAAAGCCCTCGGGGTGATTTCTCGATAGACAACTACGGCAACCGCTATCTTGGTTACGGGGAAGAGATGTTAAATTACGATTTCCGTAATTTGACCCACGAAGGGGACAGTCTATTTACTCATCTTGAGACCACAGGGCACAAATACACTAACGGTACCATTATGTATCGTCGTCCTGTGGGGAAGAACGGTTTGTCCATGCACATTGGATACAGTCATCTGCGGTATTCTCAAGGATCGGAATTTAAGTGGTTAAGGCCTCATGGAGCTGCAAAAACCTATACCATCGGTTTGGAATATCCCATTCACCGTTCCCAGACCCATGACCTGAAAGTGGGACTGGATTATGAGTATCTGGATTTAAAAGATGAATTTAGAAATCCAAATATTTGGCATCCTCTTGCCGGTGGTCTTTACACAACCTGGAATGACAAGCACGTCAACTCCGCCACTCTTTCCCTGTCGGAAAAGAATCTGGACAAGCACGGTATGACCACCTGGACACTGGCCTATACATACGGCAATGTCAGCTTTGACAGCCCGCTTACCCATACATTCTTTGACGGTACAAACTGCGAAGGGGCCTTTTCCAAAGTAACGGCTGTGTTTTTACGTCACCAGAAAATGAATAAACGTCTGGCCCTGCAACTTTTTGCCAGAGGACAGCTGGCCAGCCGCAACATGGATACGTCGGGACGTATGGGTATCACCGGTATTACCGGGGTAAAAGCGTATCCCATCAGCGAAGTGGCCGGGGACAATGCGTACTTTACCCGGGCAGAATTGCAATGGGACCTGCCATTGCAGGCAAAAGAGCAGAAACTGCAATTGCTGACCTATCTGGAACACGGCGGAATGAAGATATTTAAAGACCCTGTAGATGAGAGGAAAAACAACCGCCATCTTCAGGATATCGGCTTAGGCCTGCTTTGGTCTAAAAAGGATGCCTGGTGGGTGAGGGCGGATTACGCTTGGAAGTTAGGATCGGAGAAACCGGAATCTGATACCAGCCACAGCAACGGGCATTTCTGGATCCAGGGCGGATTTTATTTCTGATACACACCGTATCAGAAACTGTATGGGCAGGCCCGCCAACCGTTTTTGAAAAGAGCCTGCCGAAACAAAATTATAAAGGAGACGAATTAATCAGCGTTTCCTAAAATAACTTGACAGGAGTGTAATAAATTGACAGAAGAAACCTTGCAGGAAGTTCAGAAACCGGAAAAGAAAAAAAGTATTCTCAGCGGTATCCAGCCTACGGGCACCTTTACCCTGGGAAATTATATCGGCGCAGTGCGTAACTGGCAGCAACTGCAGGAAGACTATCAGTGCGCTTACTTTATTGCAGACCTGCACTCCCTGACCGTGCGTCAGGAAGCGGCCAAACTGCGCAGGCAAAGTCTGGAAGCGTTTGCGCTGCTGCTGGCCTGTGGCATCGATCCGCAAAAGAGCCTGCTGTTCATTCAAAGCCACGTGCATAACCATGCGGAACTGGGCTGGATTTTGGCCTGTAACTCCCTGTTCGGGGAATTGTCCCGCATGACCCAGTTCAAAGACAAGTCTGCGAAACATGCGGATAACATCAACGCGGGTCTGTTCACCTATCCCTCTCTGATGGCAGCGGATATCCTGCTGTATCAGGCAGACTATGTGCCGGTGGGGGCCGACCAGACACAGCATCTGGAGTTTACCCGCAACGTGGCGCAGCGCTTCAATAATCTGTACGGCAACACCTTCAAGATTCCGGAAGCCTATCTGCCGCCGGAAGGGGCCAAGATCATGTCCCTGCAGGAGCCCACGAAGAAAATGTCCAAGTCGGATGCCAATCCGAAAGCATTCATTTCTATTCTGGACGACCACGACACCATCATCCGCAAATTCCGCAGCGCGGTTACGGACAGCGAAGCCAAGGTTATGTTCAAAGAAGGCAAGGACGGCATCAACAACCTGATGACCATTTACTCTGTGGTGACAGGCAAAACGTATGAACAGATTGAAGACGAATTCAACGGCAAAGGCTACGGCGATTTCAAACTGGCGGTAGGGGAAGCGGTTTCCGAAGAATTGCGGCCGGTACGGGAAAACTTTGCCCGCCTCATGAACGACAAAGCTTATCTGGAAGAAACGTATAAAGCCGGTGCGGAAACGGCCCAGCGCATTTCCGACCGTACCTTGACGAAGGTTAAGAAGAAAGTGGGCTTGCTGGCAAATCCGTTCCAATAACGGTAACGGTAAAACCGGGTCGATAGAAACCAATTGAAGATTATAAAAAAGCGAATATAAAAAAGAACAGCCTGAACCGGCTGTTCTTTTTTCATATAACCTGATTATTTTTGTTCTGCTTTCTGCCGTTTTTTCTGCAGGAACAGTACCAACGCAAGCACCGCAATACCGATGATGTCGGTTTCAAAACCGGGCTTCATCAGAAGCAGCGCGCCCGCAGCCGCAATCACCCGGAGCCAGGCAGGCATAAAGGTGAAGATGTAGCCTTCTACCGCAGTACCGATCAGGAACACGCCTACACAGGCCGTGCCCGCTGTTAGCAGGCCTTCCACCAAAGTGGTATTAATCAGCATCAGCTGAGGCGAGTACACGAACATGAAAGGTACGATGAAGCCGGCAATGGCCAGTTTCACCGAAGCCACACCCGTCATCATGGGGTTGCCTCCCGAAAGACCGGCCGCTGCAAAAGAGGCCAGTGCAACCGGCGGGGTCAGGTTGGCGAACATGGCATAATAGAAGGAAAACATGTGGGCCGCACCGGCGGGGATGTTCAGCTTCGCCAGAGCCGGCGCCGCGATGGTCGCCGTAATGATATAAGCCGGAATCGAGGGAAGGCCCATGCCCAGGATCATACAGGTGATCATGGTGAATACCAGCGTAAAGAGGATGCTGGTTTTGCCAAGGGAAATAATCGTGTTGGCCATGGTCAGGCCGAACCCGGTCTTGGAACATACGCCGATGATGATGCCGACACAGGCGCAGGCAACGGCTACCGATACAGTCTGCTTGGCTCCGTCTGCCAGCGCGTCCAGCAGATCCTTGAAGGACATCCGGGTCTCTTTCCGGATGAATGAAACCAGAATCGTCACCACAATGGTCAGCACGGCGGAGAAAATGACCGTAGTGCCGGAGAAGAACAGCATATACAGTAAGAAGAAAACGGGGATCAGCAGATGGCTGCGCTTGGACATTACTTCGCTGGTCTTAGGCAGTTTATCCTTGGGAAGACCGGTGAGGCCGTCCTTACAGGCCCGCAGGTGTACCTGGATGATGATACTTAAATAGTACAGCAGTGCAGGGATGGCCGCCCAGGTGATAATGTTGGAGTAGGGGACGCTGATCATTTCCGCCATGATGAAAGCTGCAGCGCCCATGATGGGGGGCAGCAGCTGTCCGCCTACAGAAGCGGAAGCTTCCACCGCGCCGGCGAACTCTTTGGAGTAGCCGGTTTTTTTCATCAGGGGAATCGTGAAGGCGCCGGTGGTTACTACGTTAGCTACGGCGGAACCGTTGATAGAGCCTAAAAACCCGGAGGCGATGACCGCAACTTTTGCAGGGCCGCCTTTGGTGTGTCCGGCCAGGGCCAGGGCGATATCGTTAAAGAACTGCCCCATGCCGCACTTGTGCATAACCGTGCCGAACAGGATGAACAGGAAGATGTAGCTGGCGGCTACGCTTACGGACGTACCGTAGATACCTTCCGTGTTGGCAAAGAAATGGTTGGACAGGGATGGCCAGTCGTACCCCCGGTGCATGAACATGCCGGGGAACTCGCGGCCGAAGAGCCCATAAATAATAAAAATGACAGACAAAATCGTCAGGGCATTGCCTGTGACCCGGCGGGAACATTCCAGTACCAGCACTACCAGCAACGTGGCCATGATCAGGTCGGTCTGGTTGGGGTTGCCGGCCCGTTCCACCACGCCCAGATAATCATGCCAGATGTAGAAGGGGATGGTGAAACAGAGCAGGGCCAGGATCCAGTCGATAATGGAAGGCTTGGAATGGTCGGAGCTCTTGAAACAGGGATACATCAAAAAGCCCATGGCAGTGATCATTGCCACATGCAGGGAACGGTGTACCAGGGTAACCGGCGGCCCGAAGGACGCGGTGTACAGATGATATCCGGAAACCAGAAGACAAAGGATGTAGAAAAATTTTGCCATCTTGCCTGTAAACTTCCGGGTGGCGGATTCCTTGTCCAGCTTCTTTACAATCTCCTGTGACTTGGCTTCCAGTTCCTGCTGGGTCTTCTTGTCTAAAAACTCATGGTCAGTTGCAGAATTTTCGTTTCCAGTATTATTGATGTTTTTCTCTTCCATCAAAATACCTCCTTTTCACGATTGCCAGATTGACACGTGTATGCTCGGGAAGGGTTGTCCCCCGGGCGATGAGCTGACCGTTCAGCTTGATGTCGCGGGTGGCAAAGTGTGAATTGATCCAGGTAAACTCGTGAAATACCTGGTTGATATTACCCATATAGATCATGCCGTCCTTGATCCAGACCTTGGTTCCCTTGTTCTCGGGAATGCCTGCCCCGAAAGCGGGGAAAGCAATGGTGTCCAAAATCAGATCGTGGTTGGCATCGATATGGTAATATTCGTGCCAGGGGATTTTCTCCCATGAATGAATCCAGCCAAAGAAAAGCTTGTCGCCCTCTTTGGCTGGTACTTCAACATAAATCTCTTTGGTCTGATAATCATAGATCCGGAGCACCGTTTGCGCCGAATATTCATTGAACACAAACAAAGAAGCGAGAACAAGAAAAAATACGGCAAACAGTTTCAGGTATTTTTTCTTCATTATAATTCTCTCTGTGCATTACAGGTCGGAAATAGCAGCTATGCTTGCGGCGACCTCAGCATTGCCATGCAAGAATGCTTATTTCAGGATGCCTTTGTCTTTGTAGAATTTTTCCGCGCCCGGATGGAGCTGTATGGAAGTGCCTTTCAGGCCGCGCAGCGCGGTATCCAGTTTGATCTCCCGTTTTGCGGTTGCATGGGAAGCGCCGATGGTAGCCAGGCCCTTTTCAGAGTAGAAACCGTCCAGCAGGTCATATACAACAGCGTCCGGCAGCTTCTTGGAAACCAGCATGATGTTCATAACAGCAGCGGTAGTGGTGTCGGCATCCGTGCCGTAGGTAGCTTTCGGAATCTTCCATTCTACATAGAACGGATATTTTTTGGTCAGGTTCTTCAGCGCTTCGCCTTCTACCGGAACGAACACGATCTTTTTGGTGGTGCCCAGTTCTTTAATGGTGGCATTGCCCAGACCGGAGGTTACGAAGGCAACGTCGCACTGGCCGTTCTTCATCTGGTCGATGGCTTCGCCGTAGGACAGGTAGTCAACCTTGGCGTCTTTGTAGGTCATGCCGTTAGCTTCGAAAATCATGCGGGCGTTCAGTTCTACACCGGAGTTGGGAGCGCCTACGCCGACTCTCTTGCCTTTAATGTCTTTGAAAGTTTTAATGCCGGAGTCAGAGGTGGTAACGATCTGTACTACGTTCGGCCACAGTCCCATCATAGCCCGCAGGTCGGTGGCTTTCTGTTTGCCTTCATAAGCGCCGAAGCCTTCCACAGCTTGGATTACGGAGTCGGACATGGCAATGGCCAGTTCGCCCTTGCCCGTCAGGATGGCGTTGATGTTTTCGCCAGTAGCACCGGTAGCCGTAGCGCTGGTCTTGTAGCCCATTTCACCGACAACCTTGGAGAACGCGCCGCCAATCGGGAAGTAAATACCGCTGGTAGGACCGGTCAGCACCGTGATAAACTCTTTGCTGCGGTCTACTTTAGCCGTTGCGGTAGCAGCCGGTTTCGCGCCGTCTTTCGGGGCGTCCTTTTTGTCTCCGCCGCCGCAGGCTGCCACACTCAGGGCCAGAGCTGCGATCATAGCCGCGCTTACAACTTTTTTCATCATAATTTTCTTCCCCCTTTCACATAACTGTGATTTTTGTTTGATTCAGGAAAACAGTTTACGTCGCCGGCGCCCGGCCGGACTCGTTGCATCCGCATTTCCTTACAATGCTTTTTCCAGCATATCACCTTAAATATTATATCATACTTGCAGCGTATTGTGTTAAACCGAAAATGATTTTTTTATGTATTTTTTTAATTTTTTAATTGTAAGGTTTCGTGTTATAATATAAACGATTTCATTGTGTTTCTGGAGGCAAGGTGATGAAAACTAACCGGAAGAAAAGTTCGGCCCGTTCGGTCCGATTGCTCTCTGTATGTATGCTGTCGCTGTTCCTGTTTAGCAGTTTCGGCTGCGCCCAGGACAAGCCCATCGTATTTGATTACGCGTCCCAGCCGGAAGAGTTTGTGGTGAAACTGAAAGCAAACCAGAAGTACACCATTGTACGAGGCAAGGACCGGTTTCCCTTTTCCCTTACGTTAAAAAACGATCTGGTTTTTGACAACGGCACCTCTCATCTGATCTGGAATAAAATAGACAGGGAAGCCCGTATGCTGCGGGCCAAAGAGAGGGTTCCGTATCTGATCCGTTCCAACGGAAAAGATTATCTGTATATTTACGGGGACCGGGTCGGCGACCTGAATTTCATCGAGCTTTCCGACACCAACAGTGTGAGGGGAGCCGATAATGCCATGCTGCATTTTTACGAGGAGCCGAAAGATCCGAGAAACCTGCCGGTCCGGATCGGCATCAACGTGCTGGGCCCTGCGGCGGCAGAGCTTCGCTACCATGTAGGAAAGCTTGGCAAGCCAACGCCTAATGAAGATCCGGAGGGGTACCGTTACTGTACGGCAGCGTACCGGAAAGAAAAGCTGGTAACCACGAAAGACGCGCGGGTCCTGATTTTTGCCAACGCAGACGCAGCGGAAGGGAAAGAAGAAACACTTCCCGCCGGCAGCGTGTTTACACGGCTGCGCACCAGCAAACGGCTGTATACGGACCTGCTGTTGGAAGACGGCCGGGTGTTCCGGGTAAAAGAACGGTATTTGTTCAGCGAGCCTCATTCCATCATGGACGTGACTGATTTTGCGGACAAACCGTTTGAATACAAGAAAGCAGATGGGAAAAAAGGGTAGGCCCGTCCCGTGGCTACATCCTGCCGCAAGGTTCGCACCAATGCCCCGCATCCGGCTGTATTCCGATTCACAATCTTATCATTGCGTTTACTCTTAGCATAGTTTGGAGGCCTTTTCGTTGTCCTTAGATATTACATTTCTTCATTTAATTATTATGCTTCTGACCATTGCGGTCGTGATTTTTGGCGGTATCTATGTTGCCCGGGCGGTAAAAAGCGCGGAAGGCTACAGTCTGGGCGGGCGCAGCGCCAGCTTTCCTCTGGTAGCAGGCAGCATCGCCGGTACCGTCATCGGAGGCGGGGCCACCGTAGGCACGGCCCAGATGGCTTCCACCGTAGGCCTTTCCGCCTGGTGGTTCACACTGTCCAGCGGCATTACCTTTATTGTCATGGGCTTTTTATATGCCCGTCCCCTGCGCAAAACAGGGTTGGAGACCATTTCCCAATATTTGGTGTTGAATTACGGGAAGACCGCCGGTTCCATCGCCAGCTGGGTCACCACCATCGGGATCTTCTTCAGCGTGGTGTCCAGCTGCCTGCCGGGTATCGGCATCATCTGCGCCGTGTTTGACGTTTCCGTCTGGACGGCGGCATTGATTTTAATGCTGCTGGTAGCCAGTTACGTGTTTTTCGGCGGCATGAAGAGCGCCGGGGTAGGCGGCATCCTGAAGATGCTCATCCTATTTGCCAGCCTGTTCGTGGCAGGCGGCACGGCGTTCTGGGCCATCCATACGGACCCGGCCATCAGTGCGGCGCTGCCGGACTTCCCCTGGTTCAGTCTGCTGGGGAACGGTACCGGCAACGCAGCGGCGAATCTGTTGTCCGTGTTTGTGGGGATCATCTGCACCCAGACCTACATCCAGGCGTTATTTTCCGCCACAGACCCCCAGACGGCAGCCTACGGCGCCTTTGCCGCCGCTTTGGTAGCGATTCCGGTAGGCCTGCCCTGCGCCATGATCGGCATGTATATGCATGTGGCGGAACCGGGCGTGCAGCCGCTGCTCGTGTTGCCGACCTATCTGCTGCACCATCAGCCGGCCCTCATCGGCGGCATGGCCATGGGCGGCATCATCATTTCCCTCATCAGCTCCATCGGGGGCCAGTCCCTGGGCATCGGCACCATCATATCCAAAGACATAGTGGCGCCCCTGTTCCAGATTAAAAACGACAGCACCCTGCTGAAGCTGAACCGTTGCAGCTGCGTCCTGATCATGATCATCGGCTGCGTCTTTTCCATCATTTTCCGGGACACGCAGATTTTATTCTGGAACTATCTATCCATGGGACTCCGGGGCGGCGGCATCTTTCTGCCTCTCACCCTGGCCGTGTTCCGGCCTAAATGCGTCAGCGGCCGATGGGTGGCGATTTCCATGGTATGCAGCACGGCCGTGGCGATTCTCGCTACCTTCCTGAAGACACCGGTGAAACCCATGTTCCTGGCGGTCGCGGTGAGCTTTCTGCTGTTGCTGCCGGGACTGCTGGGAAAGAATAAAGGAAAGGAGCTGTAAGCATGCGATTGGCAATCTTTCTTCGTACGATTTTTGCGCTGCTTCTGTTTTTGTCTGTGGAATGTGAAACGATGCATACCGCATACGGCAAAGTGGTTGAAAAGCAGACGGCCCATTCCCGGGAGAACGTCGCGGCGGCTGCGGAACCGGCCAAACCGGCCGCGCCGAAACTGATCCGTCACTCTGTCAAAATTTCCGCCGTGGGCGACTGCACCATCGGCTGGGATGACCGGTTCCCCCGGGGAAACCGGTTCGACACTTATCTGGAAAACAACGGCGGCGATTACGGCTATTATCTGGCCAAGGTACGGGAGGTATTCCGGGAAGACGACCTTACCATCGCCAACCTGGAATCCGCCTTAACCTCCCATCCTGTAAAAATGGAGAAGACCTTTAATTTTTCGGCTCCGGAATCCTATAAGAACGTACTGACGCAGGGCTGTGTGGAAGCAGTCAGCCTGGGCAACAACCACACCTACGACTTCGGCGAAACCGGGTATCAGGATACCCTGGCGGCCCTGGACAGCGCCGGCATCCTGCACTTCGGCCACGGCGCCTATGGGGTGCAGGAAGTCCGCGGGGTCAAAATCGGTTTCTTTTCCCTGCTGGATTACGGCTGCCAGTATTATCACGAAATTGACAACGCGCTGGCCTACCTGAAGAGCCGGAACTGCGACCTGATCATTGCCTCCATGCACTGGGGCACAGAATATGAATACGCGCAGAACTACGCACAGATCAACATGGCCCATTATCTGGTGGACCAGGGCGCGGACCTGGTGCTGGGCAGTCATCCCCACGTGCTGCAGGGGATTGAAAAATACAAAGGAAAATATATCCTGTACTCCATGGGCAACTTCTGCTTCGGCGGCAACACCGACCCGGAGGACAAGGACAGCATGATCTTCCAGCAGACCTTTACCTTTGTGAACCACGAACTGCAGCCGGACGACAACATTTCCATCATCCCGGTTTCCGTTTCCGGCGTAAGCTACTGCAACAACTACCAGCCGGTGGTGCTGGAAGGCGCGGAAAAGGAACGGGTGCTGCAGAAGATTTTACGGAACAGCAGCGGATTTGAGTACAGGGAGTAGGGTATTGTCGTAAATTGCCGGCGATTGCCCTGCTTCGGTAAGGTATGGGGTCAGGAGCATGATGACTTCTGTTCGGCTTTTACTTTTGTAATGGTTTCTGAACAATGCGCCTAACAAAGGAATCTTTGATAAGAAAGGAATCTGCTGCAGCTGCTTTTGTTCTTCTTCACTGATGAGACCGCCGATGACAAGTGTTTCTCCATTTCGCATCCGTACGTTGGTATCGGCGGTGCGACTGTTTATACGGTAGTTTTTCAATTCACTGATCAGGGTCGGTGTGCTGACCTCTGTGTGTACGGAAGATGTGATATAACCATCCCGGCTGACGACCGGGGTGTACGTTAATTTGATACCTGCATCGACATATTCAGTTGAATAAGTGGACTCTCCATTGTTATGTTTTTCAGTGACAACCGGAATGTGACTTCCGATAAAGATGCTGGCCTCTTTTCCCGGAATGGTAATAAGGGAAGGGGTGGCCAGCACTTTTGCTTTTCCGCTGGCAATCAGGGCGTTCAGTGTTGCCGTGTAACAAAAAACGGCCTGAGTATGTTTCCCGAGTCGGAGGTGACCATAGTGCGAAGAACCGGACGCATGTCCGGTTGCCTTTGAATCATTATCTTTGTTTTTAGGGTTGGCAGTATATTGGGGCAGTGTATCCCAGCTCCACTGCAGTCCCAGGTTTTTCTCTTCTGATTTTTCAATGGAAAGGATTTTAGCCTCTAATGTGACCTGTTGCGTCGCAGTGTCAAGCGTTTGCAATGCCTCTTTGATTATACGGGCTTCTGTCGGACTGCCATTGAAAAGGAGACTGTTACTTGCGGGTTCGGCTGCCAGTTTTCCGCTGGTCAGAATAGCGGACAACGATTTCTGAATCTCTTCTGCTTTAGAGTAATTCAGAGGAAAAGTATAAAAACCGGCAGCCTGTTTCTTTGCGGTTTCTTCTCTGGTAATCAGGATTACGCCGTTCTTCTCTGCATAGGTGAGTCCCTGCGTTGCCGCCAGTGTATCAAGTGCAGTGGTAAGGGAAACATTATTTAACTGCAACGTGATCGGTTTGGTTGTTGTTGTGCCGGCTACGATATTTTGGCCGGACATTTTAGCCAGTGCCGCAGCAATTTCCGGAAGTGTCGCGTTTTTAACAGACAGGGAAATTGCCGGAGAGGCGCTGCAAATAGTCGAAAATGCAATTAATAGTATAACTATAACGAAACAGGTTAGTCTTTTTTGCAAAACTTGTATAGATTTCAATGAATGGAATCCTCCTTGTTGTGAATTGTTGATAAGGGAACAAAGGTTACATGCATTACTGTTATTAGAAGGCGCACAAACACGTCTGCCAGCAGTTCATTACTTAATGTAAGGGTAACGTGATTGATTTTGTATCGCAAGGGTTTTGTTGTGGGCAAAGTACGACAGATGAGCGAGTGATTTCTTTTACGTAATATCCGTTTCCCAATTTTTCGCCACAGCGGAAAACTCCCTGTATCTGATGCCAGCGTAACAGTACATATTTTTCTTTTCCGTTATCAAAGATTCCTGTGATGCAGGGATTCTGTGGATTGATAGAAATCGCCAGTTGATTATGTCCCGGGAAGGGGGTTCTTCGTTTTTTATCCAATGGATTGGAAACAGTTTGTTGTCCGGACATTGAAAATGGTGGTTCCGGTATAGCTGGTTTTGGTTCTTGAAATATCATCGGAAGGGCGAAAGGATCACGTTGTGTGTGCCGTTGTGCTGTGGAAGTTTTCTTTGTATGATTGGGAAAAGGAATCGGATTCTTTGCGGACTTGTTTTCAGACAATAAAAAGCCAGAGGCATCACGTTGTAACGATGTCTCCGGCCTTTTTTGTTTATTTACTGATTTAAGATTTGTATTTGTTTCCGTATTGTTTTGAATCGATTCTTTTGAAATCCGACTGGCTTCTTCTTTTTTTACCGTGGTTTGCGGAGCCAAGACCGGCTCCATCCCGGTATGGCATCCAAATGCAAAAAAAGAAAAAGCCAAAAGGACCATAATCTTTCCAAAAACTGATTTATCAAAGTGATAAAAATTGCGCATGCGCATCCTCCTTAAGGTACGCACGCAATGTCTGTATTGTTATGGCTTTTCAAACAGTAAGAACATTATAGCGCTGCCCATGCAAAAAGAAAAGCGATTGAATAAAAGTTCATAAATATTTTACGAAATAGCGTACTTTTTGGTAAAAACAGGAAAACTTACGGCGTTTACGTTATAAAGTTCACAAGAATTTCAAAGCTTGCTGAAAAGAGGTCTTTCCTTGTTGGAAACCCTGTATTACAATGTTTGATAGTAAAATACAAAGGAGATGGTTTTATTGCTACAATACCAATTGAAAATGGAGGATGCACCAATTTTGCGCTTGCTGGATTCTATCATCACAGAAGGACTTTTGTCAGGGACAAGTGATATCCATCTGGAACCGGGAACGGAATATGACCGGATTCGGTACCGAATTGATGGTGTACTGCAGCAGGTGCAAAGGTTGCCCATGGAACGTCATACCGCCCTGGTTTCCTGTGTGAAACTGATGGCAGGCATGGACATCGCGGAAAAGCGGAAGCCTCAGGACGGCAGGGCGCAGGTCACGCATGAGAATAAGAAAGTGGATCTGCGTGTTTCTTCTCTGCCTACCGTGCTGGGAGAAAAGATTGTTATACGTGTACTGGATTCGGATACGAGCCAGCTGCGGCTGGAAAGTATGGACTTTACAACGAATAATCTGACATTGTATCGGGACATGTATAAATCGTCATACGGCCTGGTTTTAGTCACGGGGCCTACCGGCAGCGGCAAAACGACAACATTGTATGCGACACTGCAGGAACTGAACCGGCCGGAACGGAATATTGTTACCGTTGAAGACCCGGTGGAATATTGTATGGAAGGGTTGAACCAGGTAGCGGTCAATACGAAGTCTGGCTTGACCTTTGCCAGTGGATTGCGTTCCATTTTACGGCAAGACCCCAATATTATTATGATTGGGGAAATCCGCGATCGGGAAACGGCGGAGATTTCTATTCAGGCTGCCCTGACCGGTCATCTGGTGTTCAGCACGTTGCATACAAATACTGCGGCAGGGGCAGTTACACGTTTGCTGGATATGGGAATCGAACCGTTTCTGGTGGCGTCCGCACTGCGGGGGATTGTTGCCCAGCGCCTGGTGCGGAGGTTATGCCCTGATTGCAAAAAGGAATACACGGTGGATGAAAGTATGTGGGAATGGAAATTGCTCCAGAATACCATCGATACGGAAAAGAACGGAGATGAAACTAAGAGGCAAAACAATCTTACACTGTATCGTCCGGCAGGCTGTGAAATCTGTCGCCATTCCGGTTACCGGGGACGCATGGCAGTCCATGAGGTGTTGCCGGTGAACACGGCTTTAAAAGATAAAATTATCCGTCGCGTCTCAGAACAGGAACTTTGGGAAGCGGCAAAAGCAGAATATCCCGGTCTTCATTCGTTGGAAGAGGACGGCATGCAAAAAGTGAAAGCGGGATTCACGTCGGTACAGGAATTGGTTTGTGTGTTGGGGGTGCAACATGGGTTCTGTGATTGATACGCTGTTGCTTCGGGCAGTGGAACTGAAAGCATCCGATTTACACATCAGCGAAGGAAAACCGATTATGGTTCGCGTTGCTGGTATGTTGCATGTATTGAGCGCAAGTTTGGTGGACAGGAATCTGAAAAGAGAAAATGGACAGTATGAAGAAACTGGTTATGTGGGGGTGGATAGCTTCACACATTTTGCAGTGGCAGAATCGCAAAATCTTTTTTTGGACAAGGGGAAAAGCATATATTCTCTTTTTGAAGAAATCATACCGGAAAAACAAAAAGATAAGCTGAAGGACAAGGGGGAGTGTGATTTTGCGTATGAGACATCTTCCGGTCAACGTTTCCGCATTAATCTGTATCAAAGTACAGACGGCTTTAATGCTGCGATCCGTATTATCCCAAAAACAGCTCCTACCTGTGATGCATTAGATCTGCCGGAAGCGATACGGAATTTTTCCAAGCTGCAAAATGGATTGGTACTGATTACTGGAGTAACCGGTTCTGGGAAAAGTACGACACTGGCTTCGGTTTTAAATGAAATCAACCAAACGAGGGCAGTACATATAATTACGTTGGAAGACCCAGTTGAGTATAAGTTTGTTTCTGCCAAAAGCCTGATTCATCAGCGGGAAGTCGGCAGCGACACGCAGAGTTTCGCCTCCGGGCTAAAATCGGCACTTCGGGAAGATCCTGATGTAATCGCCGTTGGAGAACTTCGCGACCTGGAAACAATTGCTATTGCCGTAACGGCAGCGGAAACCGGTCATCTTGTATTTGCTACCCTTCATACCCGAAGTGCGGCGGAAACGGTGAACCGTATGATAGATGTGTTTCCGGAACAGCAGCAAAGGCAGATACGTGTCCAGCTTGCCGGTAGTTTGCAAGCTGTAGTTTCTCAGCAGCTTTTGTCTGATAAACAGGGCGCACGAACGGCGGCGTTTGAGATTATGATTGTAACGCCGGCGTTGCGCAACCTGATCCGGGAAGGAAAGACGCAGCAGATGGAATCGTTTATTCAGACCGGAAGACAATATGGTATGCAGACAATGGAAGCGGCGGTAGAGAGGTTAAAGAAAGAAGGTATCATTTAAACTTTCGAAGGATGCCATGTTTTCCTCCACCTCCCTCATTCCTTTTCAGGTAGCTAACTATCCCAAATTATGGTATAATTATTAGGTATTTAATTGTCCGGTTTGGGGAACGGGGTTAGGTTCCCGGGCCGGGGTTGGTTTGTTTTGGTTTGCGTTAGTTCAAGAACCCTTACGGAGAGAAAAAGGATGCTCGATAACTGGAAAAGAGAAGGGGTTTCCCTGCGCACGATCCATAAGTGGTTGATCGTGTCGGCTGTCATTCTGACCTGTTTTATGATTTATTCCACGTACCGGCTCGCCGGCAGTTTTATGCATGTGAAGCAGGCGTCGGAAAAAAATATTGAGTTGGAAACTGCGGTTCACCGTCTCATGGACGCTTCGGATTACCTTACGGAGAAGGTGCAGCGCTTTACGGTAACCGGGGACCGCATCTTCATGGAGCATTATTTTATTGAGGCTTTTGCCTCCAAGCGGCGGGAGGAAGCCATTGCCAAACTGGAGCTGGATGCCAATGCCACGGCGGCCCTGGAGCATTTGCGGGAGGCGATGCACTATTCGGTGAAGCTGATGGACCGGGAGTATTATGCTATGCGCCTGGTGATTGAGGCCCAGGGGATCAAAGAGTATCCGGACGTGCTGAAAAAGGTTACGCTGCGCAGCGAGGATGCGGCCCTTTCGCCCCAGGATAAAATGCGGCGCGCTACGGAGATGGTGCTGGATGCGGAATATTATGAACAGAAAAACAAGATTCGCGCAGGGATCCAGAAGAGTATCGACGCGGTGGAAAAGCTGACCCACAATACGGAAACCAACACGATGGATACCTTTCAGCTGGATATGAATTTTGGGCGGGGGGTCATCCTGCTTCAGATTCTGGTCATCTTTTTTGTGGTCTGGCTTACGTCGCGTCTTGGCATCAATCCGATCCTGCGGGCTGTGGACCGGATCAAGGAGGACTGTCCGATCCCGGAAGTGGGCGCCAATGAGTTCCGGTATCTGGCCCAGGCCTATAACAAGATGTATTCGGTGTATAAGAGCAGCATCGAGCATTTGAATTTCAAGGCGTCCCACGATGAACTGACCGGCGCGTATAACCGGGCCGGGTATGAACTCCTTCTTTCCGGTGTGGATTTGAAATCCACCTACATGATTCTGTTCGACGTGGATCATTTCAAATCGGTCAACGATACCTGTGGACACGAGACCGGTGACAAGGTGCTGCGGAAACTGGTCAGCGTGCTGAAACGGAATTTCCGTTCCGACGACTATGTCTGCCGGATCGGCGGGGATGAGTTCGTGGTGTTTATGGGGCATGCCAGCGAAATGCAGCAGCACCTGATTAAGGCGAAGATTGAACATATCAACGAGGAGCTGGGGAATCCGGAGGACGGGCTGCCGCCCTTTTCGGTCAGCGTCGGCATTGCCCACGGTTTGCAGGTAAAGGACGAAGCCGGGCTGTTTGAAAAATGTGATTTGGCCCTGTATGAGTCCAAAAACCGCGGCCGGCATACCTATACGTTTTATTCGGAATGATCCCGTCGGGGTACGGTTTTACGAAAGCAGGCAAAGAGGCTTGCAGAGTTTTATAAGTTTTTATGAAAAGGAGATGTAATCATGAGCTTGTTGGAAACTTTATTAACATCAATGACTTCTTCCTCTTCCCTGGATTCCATGTCCCGGAGGACCGGCGGCAGCAATGATCAGATGGCGGCCCTCATTACGGCGGCGCTTCCCATCTTGCTGCGGGCTATGACAGCCAATGCTTCCACACAGTCCGGCGCGGCGTCCCTGAATGAAGCCCTGGGACAGCATACCGGGACGGGCTCGGTGGCCGAACAGTTTGCCACTGCGGATATGGACGACGGCGCCAAGATTTTACAGCATATTCTGGGAAGGAACTCTTCTTCGGTGATGAACGGTCTGTCCAGCCAGAGCGGCCTGAGCAACGATCAGGTGGGTTCGGCGCTGAGCGCGCTGGCTCCCGTATTGCTCAGCAGTTTGTCTGCTGCGTCCAATCAGGCGCCGGTGCAGCGGCAGAGACCGGCTATTGACCTGAGCGACGGCATTGACGCTTCGGATATCATGGGCTTTATGCAGATGATGTCTTCCGCCCAGGGGGGAGCGCAGCGTCGTCCGCAAAACCAGGCGTCTTTTGACGGAAGCGATTTGCTGGGGCTTCTGTCTATGTTGAAATAACCGGAACGGATCTGTCGGTGGCTACAGCGTGATTTCTATCCTGTAGCCGCCCTCTTTTTTCATGTTGAAATGGTGCGGAAGTATGATGGACTGTAAGTTGTGGAAACAGGAGTCGGGATGGCGGCGCGTAACGGGTCAGGGTTTTGGAAAAAAGTGAAATGGATTTTTCTTCGGGCGGTGATGGTGGTTGTCCTGGTGCTTTTCGGGCTGGAGTTTGTCAATCTGCAGCATCAGGAGGCGAAGCCGGTTGAGGGCGGGGGACGTGCGGTCCAGCGGGCGCCCTTTGTTACGCTGGATAACCTGCCGGAGTATTCGGGCCGTTCCTTTGTGGTCCTGTATGGGAACAAACCGCAGTTTTCCGAAGAATTCAAGGCAAAGGAAAACCCGTATTATTCGTTTACGCCCCTGGATGCACTGGGGCGCTGCGGGCCGGCGTACGGTAAACTGGGGCCGGAGTTCCTCCCCACGAAGCCCAGGGGGCCCATCGGGATGATAAAGCCTTCGGGCTGGCAGTTCAGCAAGTACGATGAGATAGATAAAAAGTATTTATACAATCGTTGTCATCTGCTGGCATTCCAGCTGACGGGAGAGAATGCCAATAAACGGAATCTGATTACGGGGACGCGGCATTTTAACGTGGTGGGGATGCTTCCCTTTGAAAACCGCGTGGCCAGTTATATCCGGCAGACCCGAAAGCATGTGTTTTACCGGGTGACGCCTGTATTTTACGGGCGCGAACTGGTGGCCCGGGGCGTGACGATGGAAGCGCTGTCTGCCGATGACGGGGGCAGGGCGCTCCATTTCCATGTGTTTGTGTATAATGTGCAGCCGGGCATCGCGATCAATTATGCCGATGGCGCCAATCACCGGCAATGAGGTTTTCTATGAAATATGTACTGGTAGCAATCAATCTGCCTGTTAAAAATCTGTTCAGGCAGTTTATATATGGCCTTCCGGACAGTATGGGGCAGGCCGGGGAAGGCTGGCGCGTAGTCGTTCCCTTCGGCCCCCAGAAGGTGGAAGGTTTTATCGTGCGGGATTTTGACCGGGAAGAAGCCCTGGCGTTATTGCAGAAGGAGAATCCCGGTTTTTCCTTAGATAAGATAAAAGAGGTTACGGCGGTGCTGGGAACCCGTCCCTGGTTTTCGGAAGAGATGATGGGGACGGCAAAGTGGCTGGCCGGGTATTATATGTGTTCCCTGGCGGAAGCTATGCGGCTGTTTATCCCCGGGAAGACGAGCATCCGGCGCAAGCCTGTCTATCAGGAGGGCCGGCTGATCGCCTATGAGATAGAAGAGCGGCTGAAGGCCCGAACGGTTGTGGCCTATACCATTACAGAAATGGGAAAGGCGGCGCTGGCGGAAGGAAGCCGCCGGGCGAAAGCGCAGATGCAGGCGCTGGAAGTTCTGCTTCATGCAACGGAGCCGCTGGACCGGAAAGAGGCGGAGGCGCAGCACATCAGCGGGGCTGTGTTACAGACGCTGGCCGAAAAGGGCTGGGCGCTGCGGACGGAAAAGCGGTTGCTGCGTAACAGTTATGACCGTCAGGCAGAGCGTAAGGAAACGTTGCAGCTGACGGAGGAACAGGCCCAGGCGGTGGCGGCGATTAAGGCGTCGCTAGATTATTTTCCGACGGGGAAGCCGGCGGAAAAGGATGAACCCGGCGCGGCTGTGCTTGGCGTAGACGCCGGTAAACAGAAGACAGAGACGAATTGCGAAAAGGCAATACCCCAGGAATTTTTGCTGCAGGGAATTACCGGCAGCGGTAAGACCGAGGTATATCTGCGGGCTGCCGACCATGCCTTGCGGCAGGGAAAGCAGGTGCTGGTGCTGGTACCGGAAATTGCGCTGACGGCGCAGATCGTGCAGCGGTTTCAGGCCTGGTTCGGTCAGGAAGTGGCCGTGGCCCACAGCAAGTTGTCGCAAAATGAACGGGGCGACGTCTGGTACAAGATGCGCACCGGGGAAGCCAATGTGTTGATCGGGGTGCGAAGCGCAGTCTTCGCCCCGTTTAAGAATCTGGGTCTCGTAATGGTAGACGAGGAACAGGAGACCAGTTATAAACAGGAGGAACGTCCTGCGTACCACGCCAGGGAAGTGGCGCGTTACCGGTGTAAGAACAGCGGGGCCGTGCTGGTCCTGGGCAGCGCCACGCCTTCCCTGGAATCCTATTTCCGCGCGGTTTCGGGAAGGATCGGTCATTTGCAGCTGAAATGCCGTCCGGGCAGTTCCTTTTTGCCTGTTGTGGACGTGGTGGATATGCGGGAAGAGCTGGCGCAGAAAAATTATTCCGTCATTTCCCGGAAGCTGCGCCGGGAGCTCATTGCGACGGTACACGCAGACCAGCAGGCTATTGTGCTGCTGAACCGTCGGGGCTATTCCACCTTTGTTATGTGCAGGGACTGCGGGGAAACGCTGACCTGTCCGCACTGCGCGGTCAGTCTGGTGTTTCATGCAGATGAACAGGCTATGCGGTGTCATTATTGCGGGAATACGTATCCGATTCCGGAAACCTGCCCCCATTGTGGCAGCTGGCGGATCAAATTCTTCGGCAGCGGAACCCAGAAAGCGGAACAGGAGATCGGCCAGATGCCCGGCGTACAGGTATTGCGTATGGATCAGGACAGCACGGCCACCAAAATGGCCCATGAGGAAATCATCCGGCGTTTTTCCCGAAAGGAAGCCAATGTGCTGCTGGGCACCCAGATGGTGGCCAAGGGTCATGATATTCCGGACGTGACCCTGGTTGGCATACTGGCAGCGGACAGTACGCTGAACATGCCGGATTTCCGCGCGTCCGAACGGGGCTTTTCCCTGTTGACCCAGGCGGCCGGACGGGCCGGGCGGGGCGATAAACCGGGCCGCGTGGTGTTGCAGACCTATGACCCGGAAAATGAGATCATTACCCTGGCGGCCAAACAGGATTACGAAACCTTTGCCGGACACGAGCTGGCCATGAGAAAAGAATTGCTCTATCCCCCGTATGGTGAGATCCTGAAAGTAACGGTAGTGGATAAAGAAGAGAAGAAAGCCTGGGAACTGGCCGATGAAATGGCGCAGTTTTTGCGGGGCCGGTATGGGGCGGAGCACTGGGAACGTACGGAGATCATGGGCCCCTTTCCCTCCGGTGTGGCGAAGGTCAGGGATTTGTACCGGATCAATATCGTGGTGAAGTCCCAGGCGATGGAACAGGTGAAAGCGTGTCTGCTTGCCAGCAGATACAGGACGGTAAAGAATGTGTTTTTCGATGTGGATCCGATTATGGCAATATAGGTAACTTTAAAAATACGGAGTTATGTGTTATAATATAACGTAATTTTATTTTTTATTGAATTCAGATTTAATTTGGAGGCAACATGGCGGTCCTGGAAATCAGAAGGGCGGGAGACCCGGTTCTCAAAAAAGTCAGCGAACCGGTGAAGCGCATAGATAAAAAAGTGAAACGTATTTTGAAAGATATGGCGGATACGCTGTACAAATCCGGTAACGGGATCGGGCTGGCGGCGCCCCAGGTGGGTATTCTGCAGCGCATTGTGGTCATTGACCTGCAGGACGGAAACGGGCTGCTGGAGCTGATCAATCCGGTCATTACGAAAAAAGAGGGTTCCCGGATCGCTGGGGAAGGCTGTCTTTCGGTCCCCAATTTTGAAGGCGAAGTGGAACGGGCGGAATATGTGGAATGTGAATATACCGATCCCCACGGCAAGAAGCAGTTCCTTGCCACCGACGGGCTGCTGGCAATCTGTCTGCAGCATGAAACGGATCATCTGGATGGTATTCTGTTTACGGACAAGGCCGTGACCATTACCCTGAAAGCGCCGGAGGATTGAACGATGTGGAATGTGGTGTTCATGGGCACGCCGGATTTTGCGGTGTGGTCCCTGAAAGCATTGTTGGAAGCAGGACAATATCATATACAGGCTGTGGTGACCCAGCCGGACCGTCCGAAAGGCAGGGGACAGAAGATGGTGGAAACACCGGTGAAGACCTTTGCGCTGCAGCACGGTCTGCCGGTATTCCAGCCGCTGAAGGTCAAAGAAGCGGAATTTGTGCAGCAGTTAAAAGCCTGGCAGCCTGATTTTATTGTGGTGGCCGCTTTCGGCCAGTTCCTGACACAGGAAATTTTGGATATTCCCACCTATGGCTGTATCAACGTGCATGCGTCTTTGCTGCCTAAATACCGCGGCGCCGCGCCGATCCAGTACGCGATTATCAAAGGGGAAAAGGAATCCGGCGTGACGATCATGCGGATGGAAAAGGGTATGGACACAGGAGCCATGTACAGCCGGGTGGTTGTGCCCATTGACGCGGAAATGAACTTTGCCCGGCTTCATGACGAACTGATGGAAAAAGGCGCGGTACTTTTGACGGATACGCTTCCCCGGATCGCGGAAGGGCTGCAGCCTGAAATACAGAAGGAAAGCGAAGCAACCTTTGCGACGCTGCTTACGAAAGAAATGGCGAAAATCGACTGGAACCGTCCGGCGCAGGAAGTGCATAACCGGGTGCGGGGCTTTGACCCGGTGCCGGGCGCATTTACGTATTTGCCTGACGGAAAACTGTTGAAGATATGGGAGACCCGTGTGACCGGAACCAGGACGGAAGCACTTCCGGGGACCGTGGTTTCCGTGACGAAAAAAGATTTTTCCGTGGCTTGCCGGGATGAGGAGCTGCGGATACTGACCGTACAGCCGGAATCGAAAAAACGCATGCCTGCCGCCGTATTTCTGAACGGCCGCGGCGTGACGGCCGGCGATCGGTTTGACAGTAAGGAGTAAGATGTTTTATGGTTTCTGCAGTGGAAATGGCGGTTAACCCCAAAAAAAGAGTGTTCCTTGCACTGGTGCTGTTCAGCGCCATCATGACGGCTGTCCTCCTGTTTTTTGCCTGGAAGGTAACCTATCTGGGCTTTGAGGCGATCAGCCAGTTTTTGCCGGCGGCCTTTGGCTTCCTGGTATTCGGGGCGATCTTCTTCCTGTTTGCCGGGGAACTGGCGATTGTGCTGGCGATTATGGGTATGCCGCTGCCGAAAATTTTATATTTCTGGTCCTGGAAAGCGATCAATTTTCTGTTCCCCTTTGCGGTGGGCCTGGGACGTATCCTGAACATTCCCAGGGAAAAGGTGGAACAGAGTTTTGTGGCGGTGAATAATGCGCTGGTGAAGCAGCATCATATCAAGGTCCCCTCGGACCGGCTGCTGATCCTGACTCCTCACTGTCTCCAGTTGGATACCTGTCCCCGGAAGATCACCCGGAACATCGAAAACTGTCAGCAGTGCGGCGGTTGTTGTGTGGGCGGTCTGCTGGGGCTGTGTCATAAATATCATATGCATTTCGTGGTGGCCACCGGTGGGACGCTGGCCCGGCAGATGGTAGCCAAGGCGGATCCCAAGGCAATCATTGCCGTGGCCTGTGAGCGGGATCTGACCAGCGGGATCCAGGATGTTTTTCCCATACCGGTCATTGCGATTTTTAATGAGCGTCCCTTTGGTCCCTGCTTTAATACAAGGGTCAGTATTGCGAAAGTGGAAGAAGCAATTCGTATGTTAAGTGAGGATATACCGGAAGATGCCAGTGCGTAAAGACAGACATGGGATGCCGGACAGCCTGAAACGTCCTGTGAACGGCAGGGAAGCCGCGTTGCAGGCTTTGCTGCAGATTTGGCAGGAAGGAGCCTATACTGCTATTGCGCTGAACCGCACGTTGCGCAGGGCCGGCCTGGAAGAGCTGGATCGGCGTTTTGCCACAGAGCTGGTCAACGGCGCTGTCAAGGCAAAGGGCACCCTGGACTTTGTGCTTGGCCGGATGACAGACCGTCCTGTCCGGAAACTGGAACCGGTGATCTACTGTATTCTGCATCTGGGTTTATACCAGATTTTTTATATGGACCGGATCCCGGACGCTGCTGCCTGTAATGAAAGTGTGAATCTGGCTAAAAAGTTCAGTCATAAAGGCACGGATAAATTTGTCAACGGGGTGCTGCGGGGTACGCTCCGGCAGAAAGAACTGCTGTGGGAGAAAATCCGGAACGATATGCCGTTGCGCGTCTGTCATCCCCGCTGGCTGGTAGAGCGCTGGCGCAGACAGTTTGGCGATGAAGAAGCAAATGCGTTGTGCCGCTGGAACAATGAACCGGCCAGTCTGAGTCTGCGGGTGAATTCATGTATGACGACCCGTGACGCCTTTTTGCAGGATTTGCGGGAAATGGGCTGTGAAGCGGAGGTGTCCCTCTGGTGTCCCGACGGGATCGTGATGACAAAATCACCGGGCCTGCAGATGTTGCTGGAAACATTTCCCCACAGTTTTTATGTGCAGGATGAAAGTTCTATGCTGCCGGCTATGGCCTTAGCGCCGCAACCGGGGGAACGGGTGTTGGACCTGTGCGCCGCGCCGGGCGGTAAAACCACCCATATCGCTGCGCTGATGGAAAATACCGGCAGGGTGACGGCCTGTGACATCTACCCCCATAAACTGAAACTGATTGCAGAAAATGCGGCCAGGCTGAAGCTGGAAAATATAAAGACGGAATTGCAGGACGGCTGCGTGTTCCGGGAAGAGTGGGAAGCCGCCTTTGACCGGGTGCTGGTGGATGCGCCCTGCTCCGGCCTGGGCGTGCTGCGACGCAGGGCGGAAGCGCGCTGGACAAAAACAGAAACCGGGCTGCGGGAATTTCCGGCGCTGCAGCAGAAAATTCTGGACAACGCAAGCCGTTATGTAAAACCCGGCGGCGTTCTGGTATACAGCACGTGTACGATCGAAGACCGGGAAAACCGGATTTTGATAGAAGCGTTTTTGCAGAATCACCGGGAGTGGAAGCAAACCGGTTTCGCCCATCCCCGCACGAAAAAGACTGTAAAAGAACTGCAACTGTATCCGCAGCGGGATGGCGTGGACGGATTTTATCTGACGGTATTGCAGAAAGATAAATAACGTTTCCTTAAAAACAGTAGCAGAATTTAATTTATATAGAGTTTTACTTTTATAATGTTGGAAAGTAACAACTGGTTTTAGATAGACAGAGATATGAAGACTGAAATTTTCGGAATGCCCTTGCCGCAATTGCAGACGGCGCTGGCTGAGTTGGGAATGAAAAAATTCCGGGCAAAGCAGATTTACGACTGGCTGTATCAGAAATGTGTGTTTGATTTTGCGCAGATGAGCAATCTGGGCAAAGCGGAGCGCCAGTTGCTGCAGGAAACGTTTTCGGTATTGCCTGCGGAAATACGGGTCGTCCGCAAGTTAGATTCCGCGGACGGGCTCACACAGAAGATTTTACTGGAACTGCCCGACGGCAATGCCATTGAAACGGTACTGATGCATCATGATTACGGGTACAGCGTCTGTGTTTCCAGTCAGGTTGGCTGCGATATGCACTGCGCGTTTTGTGCCAGCGGCCTGCATGGCGCGGTGAGAAATCTGACGGTCGCCGAGATTGCGGCCCAGGTGTATCTCTTCGATGCCCAGCTTGCTGCCGCGGGAGAAAGGGTGAGCCGTGTGGTGGTCATGGGAAGCGGCGAGCCCATGCTGAATTTTGACGCGGTCTTCGAGGCCCTGCAGTTTTTGCATCAGCCGGATGTTGCCAATATCGGGTACCGCAACATGACGGTTTCCACCTGCGGTATTATTCCCGGCATCCAAAAGATGCAGAAGCTGGAACTGCCGATTAATCTGGCCATATCGCTCCACGCGGTCAGAAATGAGCTGCGTTCGGAACTGATGCCGGTCAATCAGGGTTTTCCGTTTCCGGATGTGATTGCCGCAGCGGAAGAATATGCGGTCAGCAGCGGAAGACAGGTTACGTATGAGTATATTTTACTGGCAGATATCAATGACAGCGACAGGGATGCGGAGTTACTGGCGGAGTATTTGCGTTATAAGCAGGCCGGCGTAAATCTCATTCCGGCCAATCCGGTTCCGGAAAAAGGTTATTTCCGGCCCAAGATGCAACGGATTGAACGGTTCGTATCGATTTTGCGGCGGCATCGCATCCATGCTACGGTCCGTAAAGAGATGGGCAAGGATATCAATGCGGCCTGCGGGCAGCTGCGTGCTGCCTTTGCCGGAGAAAAAGCACAGGGAACACGTTCCTGAACTGCACAGGTTTGCAGCTGTGCTATCATGTACTGACAGGAGGGATTGTTGTGTCAGTAGCGGCTCGGACCCATAAGGGAAGGGTCAGAATAAATAATGAAGACAGTTTGCTGCTGGAGCGTCCGTTCTTATTTGCGATTGCAGACGGAATGGGCGGCTATAATGCAGGCGAGGTGGCCAGCAAGCTGGCTTTGGAAAAGTTAAAAGCGGAAAAAGAAGACCTGTACGGGAAAAACGGTTTCGCGCTGGTGTCCAAGTTATATCAGATCATGCGGGACGTGAACGTGGAAGTGTATAAGAAAGCCCAGTCTGAATATACCTTAGAGGGAATGGGCACGACCCTTTCCGGCATTTATTTCAACGGAAAAGGAAAGGGATATGTTTTCAACGTGGGAGACAGCAGGGTCTACCTGTTGCGGCAGAAACAGCTGAAACAGATCACCCGGGACCATTCCCTGGTGGCGGAGATGGTTGAGAATGGAGAGCTGACACAGGAAGAAGCTTTCAACCATCCGCAGAAAAACATGCTGACCCGGGGAATCGGCGTCAATAAGAATGTGGACGGCGATGTGTTCGTCATAGATATCTACACGGACGATACCATCCTGCTTTGCAGCGACGGGCTGACAGATATGCTGCATGATAATGAGATTGCGGAATATCTGCAGAAAGAAGATACGGAAGATGCCGCCGATGCGCTCCTCAGTGCGTCGCTGGAAAAAGGCGGCAGGGACAATATATCGTTTATTATACTGAAACTGGATCGAAAAGAGGTGGAACACGATGGTCGGTGAAATTTTGAACGGACGTTATGAAATTTTAAAATCCGTTGGATTTGGCGGCATGGCGGAAGTGTATCTGGCCAAAGATGTTCTCCTGGACCGGAAAATCGCCATCAAGGTACTGCGTAAAAAATTCCTGGACAGCAAAACCCAGCTGGAACAGTTTAAGCGGGAGGCCCGTTCGGCGGCCCGCCTGATCCATCCGTCCATTGTTACGATTTATGACGTTTGCGACGAAGGGGATATCAGCTATATTCTGATGGAATATGTGGAAGGGGTCAGCCTGAAATCCTTTGAGGAACAGAACGGACGTATGGACCCTGCGCTGGCCGTTGCGCTGACGGCGCAGCTGGCTTCGGCGCTGGCTCATGCTCACAAGCACAACATTATCCATTGCGATATAAAACCCCAGAATATCGTGCTGACGGAAGCCATGGTACCGAAGATCGTTGATTTCGGGATTTCCCGCATTGTTTCCAATGAAACCATGGCGTTTACGGCTTCTGTGGTGGGCTCCGTGCACTATTTTTCGCCGGAACAGGCTCAGGGACTGGCGGTGACGGCGCAGTCGGACATTTATTCTCTGGGCATTGTGTTTTATGAAATGCTGACAGGGGTGGTTCCTTTTGACGGCAATAATGCGGTGTCTGTGGCCCGCAAACAGGTGGAAGAGCAGGCGCCTCCCTTAAAAGCGTATTGGCCGGATGCGCCGGACGAGCTGCAGAAGATTATTGATAAAGCGCTGGCCAAAGATACAAAAGACCGTTATGCTACCGCTGAGGAAATGAAAAACGATCTGATGGAAGTCAAAAACCAGCTTTATCCCAGCAAAAATAACGATATCATGTTGGGACAGACCATACCGCTGAAAGCTATTGTATCCAATGCTGCGGTGAAAGGCGCTGTGGCCGCTAATGCAACTGCCCAGGCAAAAGCGAAAGAGGAACGGGATAAATATGCGACGATGGTCATGAACCCGGACTTCCTCACAAAAAAACTAGACGGCAGGACAACAGAGCCTGAAAATTATGGAACACCGGAGAATACCAAAAGAGTGGAGCCGGTTTCCACGGAACGGACGGAAAAAGCGGCTGCGGCTGCAGGCATTGCTGCAGCAGGCAGCGTCATCGCGGCGGCAAACAGTGCGGCAGGAGCCGAGCAACAGTCTTTGTTTACGGAGGAATCTGAGTTTGCCGGGGACGGGAAGACGGAAACAGAATGGGATCAGCCTGCGGAAGTCCGGAACGGAACAGCTGGCGGAGATGCGGAACTGCAGGCGGTTGCAGGTACTGACGATCCGGAGACGGTTCCCCAGACGGAAGTAAAACCGGTAGTGATTCCGGTTGCGGAAAAGAGTGATGTTTCGGAACCGGTAATGGGGGTTGGCACTGCGGGGCCTGACAGCGGACATGCTGTAAGTACAGTTGCAGGGCAAACGGAAGAGATAACACCGGAGGCGCCGGAACAAAAGAGAAACTACAGAGCGCCTAAAAAGAAATCCGGCTTCTGGGGGAAACTGCTGGCGATTGCGGTAGTGCTGTTCCTGCTGGTTGCGGGCGGCGTTTTCTATCTCTTTAGTTCCTCCAAACCGGATGTTATTGTGGCGGATGTAAACGGCAAAACGGTTACGGAAGCGAAGAAAGTACTGGAGGCGCAGGGCTTTAAGGTTGAACTGGAAAATAAAGTGGATCCCGGTGTGAAACCCGGACTGGTCTTACGGATGGATCCGGTGGCGGGATTCAAGCGCAAAGAGGGCGCGACGATCACGCTGATTGTTTCTGCTTCGGAAAAGATGATACCGGTTCCGAAAGTCGTCGGATTAAAGCTGGAGCAGGCGGAAAAACTCCTGTCGGATAAAAATCTGCGCATTGAAAAGATAGAGTATAAATGGGAACAGACCAAGCCGGAAGACATCATTCTGAGTCAGTCGCCGGAAGAAAACAGCCAGTTAAGCGACAATGGCGCCGTGAACATTGTAATCAACAAAAAAGAAGAAAAACAGGTAGCGCTGCCTGACCTGAAAGGCACAACGCTTGCAGAAGCCAGAAAGAAACTGGAAGCGATGAAGCTGAAAGTAGAAGTAAAAGAAGAAGACAGCGACAAGAATAAAAATACGGTCCTCGGTATGTCGCCGAGAGCCAATGATTCCATACCGGAAGGATCCACGGTGGTCCTGCTGGTATCGAATGCGAAAAAGCAGGCCGGCTTACCGGCTACGACGGACAAAATCAATGATAACAGCGGTAAGAGCAACGGCAGTGTGACAGTGAGCAAAGCAAGCGGCAGCCGGTATGCCGAATTTGTGGTGCCCGGAACCGGAACCCATACGGTGCAGATCGTTTCCAACAACGGCAGGTCCCAGAAGGTGGAAGTGTCCGGATCCTATAACGGCGGTGTGCGGCTGCGTACAAAGGTCGACAGTGATGTACAGCGTGTCGGCTTCTATGTAGACCATAGGCTGGTAGAGGAGAAGAGTTGGTAACATCGGGCTTGGTAGTGCGGTCTTACAGCGGTTACTATTATGTGGATTGCGCCGGCATCATGATAACCTGTAAGGTCAAAGGGCACATGAAACAAAAACGATTTTCCCTGTGTACGGGAGACCGGGTGCAGCTGGAAGTGAATCCGGATAAGGCGGACGAGGGGATGATCACCGCCGTGCTGCCCCGCCGTAATTATCTGGACAGACCCACGGTGGCCAATCTTGACCTGCTGGTGATCACCCTGGCGCTGGTACAGCCGGACTTCAGTTTTCTGATCGCGGATAAATTGCTGGTGCTGGCGGAAGCGGCAAACATTCCGGTACTGCTGGTGCTGTCCAAGGCAGACCTTGCAACGGAAGAACAGAGGGAAACCATTGCTTCGGTGTATCGGAAGATCGGGTATGAAACCTTTGTGATTTCTTCCAAAACCGGAGAGGGCATCGACGCCCTGCGCCGGCGTCTGGAGGGAAAAGTCACCGCGTTCGGCGGGCCCAGCGGGGTGGGCAAATCCTCCGCGCTGAATGCGATTCAGCCCGGCGTCCTGCGGACCACAGGGGAGATCAGCACGAAAATCAGCCGGGGGAAGCATACCACCCGGTATACGGAACTCATCCCCTTTAACGGAGGGTATCTGGCCGATACGCCCGGTTTTGGCAACGTGATGATGGAAAATCTTGAACCGGACCTGTTGCCGGCCTGTTTCCCTGAGTTCAGGCAGTTTGAAGCAACCTGTAAATTCTCACCCTGCAGTCACACCCATGAACCGGTCTGCGGCGTCAAGGATGCGGTGCGGGAAAACCGGATTGCCTCTTCCCGTTACGCGTCTTATTTGTCAATCTTGGAAGAGTTAATAGAAAACAAAGCGAGGAACCGAAGATGATCAAAATAGCTCCGTCCATATTATCGGCAGATTTTTCCTGCCTGGGAAACGAAATCCTGAAGATAGAAAAGGCCGGCGCCGACTGGGTGCATATTGATGTGATGGACGGCAATTTTGTGCCGAACCTGACCTTTGGCGCGCCGGTGGTGAAAAAAATCCGGAACGTGACCAGGATGTTTTTCGACTGTCATCTGATGGTGGATCATCCGGAAACCTATATTGAGGATTTTGCCGCAGCCGGTGCAGACCAGATTGTGGTGCATGCGGAAGCCACAAAGCATTTGCACCGCTGCATACAGGCCATCCATGCCAAAGGGATCAAAGCCGGCGTGGCCTTGAATCCGGCCAGTTCCTTAGCTTTGATTGAAGAAATCCTGCCCGATGTGGATATGGTGTTGCTGATGACGGTGAATCCGGGTTTTGGCGGGCAGCAGTTTATCTCTTCCGTATTGCCAAAGATCAGCCGGCTGCGCCGTATGTTAGACCTGGCCGGTTTGCGTACCGACATTCAGGTGGACGGCGGCATCAATGCGGAAACGGCCCGGCAGGTTGTGGGGGCCGGGGCGACGGTGCTTGTGGCGGGTTCGTATGTGTACGGGGCGAAGGACGTGAACGCCGCGGTAAAGAGCCTGCGCGGGTAAGCGCCTGCAAAGGAATGTATAAATGCAGGCTTGTACGATTGACAGACGCGTGATTTCATATTAAACTATATAGCGAAAACAGTCTTTGGGGCAGGGTGAGTGTGTCCGGAAAATCCGGCGCATAATTCCCAACCGGCGGTACAGTCCGCGAGCCGACAGCGCCTGGTGCGCCGACGCACGATCCGGTGTGATTCCGGAACCGACAGTATAGTCTGGATGAGAAAAGACATGTAGGAACGATTTGTCTTGCCATAGGAAATGCCTCTTGACGTTTCCTGTGGTTTTTTATTTTGGAGAGTTGCTATGTCTGACTATGAAATGTATATGCGCAGGGCGTTGGAACTTGCCCGACGGGCGGAAGGCTGTACCAGTCCCAATCCCATGGTGGGCTGTTCGATTGCCGACGAAGATGGTAATATAGTCGGCGAAGGCTGGCACCGTAAGGCGGGGACGCCTCATGCGGAAGTGAACGCCATCGCGGACATGAAGGCGAAGCAACGGCAGGGCCATACCGCGTTTGTTACGCTGGAACCCTGTTCCCACTGGGGACGGACCGGTCCCTGCTGCGAAGCGCTGATCAAAGCGGGCATCAAACGGGTGGTGGCGGCCATGGAAGATCCCAATCCCAAAGTGGCGGGCAACGGATTTCGCCGCCTGCGGGAAGCTGGCGTAGAGGTTGTTACAGGCGTCTGCGAAAAAGAAGCAAAGCGTCTGAATGAACACTTTTTACTGTGGGTTACCCAAAACCGTCCCTTTATCAGTCTGAAATTTGCGGAGACGCTGGACGGCAAACTGGCCACATCTGCCAGGGATTCCCATTTCGTGACGGGGCAGGAGGCGCATACGTACAGCCATTACCTGCGTAAGATCCATGACGCGATCCTGGTTGGCATCGGTACGGTACTGGATGATGATCCGGAACTGACCACCAGGCTGGTGGAGGGAAATAATCCTGTCCGTATTGTGTTGGACAGCAGGGCCAGGATTCCACTGACTGCAAAGGTGCTGCAGGGGGATGCGAAGACGATAGTGGTTACCGGCCCGAAAGCGGATGCAGATGCATGCGATACATTGCGGCGTCTGCATAACGTGGAAGTGGTAACTCTTCCCTGTGAGAATGGCAAAATTTCCGTTTCTGCTTTGCTGCAGTCCTTATATGAGCATGAGATTACGTCTGTTTTGGTGGAAGGCGGCAGCGAAGTGCTGGGCTCGTTTTTGGACAGTCAGACGGCCGACCGGGTCTACGCCTTTATTGCGCCGAAACTGGTGGGGGGAACACATGCGCTGCCTTCCGTTGGAGGCAGGGGCATTGAACGAATGTCCCAATGCGCAACGGTTGTGGAACCGGAACTGCTGACCCTGGGGAAAGACTGGCTGATCACCGGCAGGGTAACGTTTTAAAAAGAAACGAAGAGGCTCTCCTTTGTCTGGCTGATAAACCGTATGGCATTGTTTGTCTGCATGAGCAAGGAATGGGTTTTGCACTTACGATAGCGTAGTTATATAAAATTGTTTTAAAGATTGTTAAGAGTAACTATTTTTCCAAAATAGAAACTGTTAAAGAGAGGATGTATCATGTTTACGGGTTTAATTGCCACCCTTGGCACGGTGGAACGTCTTGCAGAAGGAAGTACAAGCTGCCGGCTGACGGTTCGCGCTCCCCAGTTGCTGTCCGGTGTAAAAATCGGGGACAGTATTGCCGTGAACGGTGTCTGTTTAACGGTAGTGCATCTGCGGGGCGATACCTTTACGGCGGACGTGATGCCGGAAACCGTGCGCAGGACCACGCTGCACCTGCTGCAGCCGGGGGACAGGGTGAATCTGGAAAAAGCGCTGCGGCCCACGGACGGTTTGGACGGGCATATCGTGCAGGGACACGTGGAAGGCGTGGGAACGATTCAGCAGATCATTCCGGAAGGCAATGCACGGGTGTACCGGATCCAGGCGCCCGGGGAACTGCTTCGTTACATCGTGGAGAAAGGTTCCATCGCCGTGGACGGCATCAGCCTGACGGTGACGGAAACCGATGATTCGGGCTTCAGTGTTTCTTTGATTCCCCATACGGCGAAGATGACCACGCTGGGGTATAAAAGCGCTGGCGATGCTGTCAATCTGGAAACAGATATCCTGGCCCGGTATGTGGAGAAAATGCTGGGGATGGATAAAAAGGGGAACGGTTTTGCGGGCCGGCATAAGCCGGGTGCTGCTGAGAATAACAATTCTGAACCGGAATTGACGGAAGCGTTTTTGCTCCGGCATGGTTTTTAAAAGACATAATGCATGGGTGTCCATGCAGGGAAACGTAGATTAAACCGCGCTTCCTTTTCAGTATTAGTAGGAAGAGTATCAATAAGAACAGTTAGGTTTTTCCATTAAAGGCGGAATGGGAGAAGATGATGAAAGACTTTACATTCAACACGATTGAAGAAGCCATCGCTGCCATCAAGGCAGGGAAGATGGTGCTGGTAACCGATGACGAGGACCGGGAAAACGAAGGCGACCTGATTATGGCGGCCCAGTTCTGTACCGGGGAGTCTATCAATTTTATGGCAAAGGAAGCCCGGGGCCTCATCTGTATGCCGGCGGATGCCGAGATCATGGACAAGCTGCAGTTCGGCGCCATGGTTTCCCACAATACGGACAATCATGAAACGGCCTTTTCCGTTTCCATCGATCATGTGGATACCACGACGGGCATTTCGGCTTATGAGCGGGCTTACACCATGAAAAAGGTAACGGAACCCGGCGCCCAGGCTATGGATTTCCGGCGGCCAGGCCATGTGTTCCCGCTGCGCAGCCGCAAAGGCGGGGTGCTGGTGCGGACCGGGCACACGGAAACCACCACGGACCTGTGCCGGCTGGCGGGCCTGACACCGGTAGGCATCTGTTGCGAGATTATGGATGAAGACGGCCATATGATGCGCACGCCCCAGCTGATAGAGTTCGCGAAGAAACACAATCTGGTGTTTATAACGGTGGCCTCGCTGGTAGCGTACCGCAAGCAGCATGAAAAAATGGTGCACCGGGTGGCGGAGGCAAAGCTGCCTTCCAAATTCGGCACCTTTAAAATTATTGCCTATGAAAACGATTTAGACGACTTATGCCACATCGCCCTGGTCAAGGGAGAGGTTGCAGGAAAAAAAGACGTGATGGTGCGGGTCCATTCGGAATGCCTCACCGGTGACGCCTTCGGAAGTTTGCGCTGTGACTGCGGCGACCAGCTGGCTTCCGCCCTGCGCATGATTGAAAAAGAAGGCTGCGGCGTCGTGGTCTATATGCGACAGGAAGGCCGGGGCATCGGGCTGGCCAATAAGATACGGGCCTATGCGCTGCAGGAACAGGGACTGGATACCGTGGAGGCCAATGTGCGGCTGGGCTTTGCCCCGGACCTGCGGGACTACGGCATGGGCGCCCAGATTTTATCGGACCTGGGTCTCACCAGCGTGCGGCTGATCACCAACAATCCGGCAAAACGGGCCGGCTTATCCGGTTACGGCATTACGGTCACCGGACGAGTGCCCATTGAAATTGCACCCAATCAGTACAATGAGTTTTATCTGGAAACCAAGGAAAATAAAATGGGGCATGAATTGTCGGACCTGCATCTGGGGTGTCATTGCGGCAATCATAAAGAATGAGTCTGTGTGTGCAAAATAATATAAATTACTGTTTTTTTAAAAACACTGAGAATGAACCATACGAGGAGGACTGAAAATGAAAACGTTGGAAGGTATGTTATCGGCAAAAGGATTGAAGCTGGCGATCGTAGTTTCACGGTTTAACGAGTTTATCACCAGCAAGCTGTTGGGCGGTGCGGAAGACGCCATCCGCCGCACAGGCGGCAACACTGATGAGGTGGTTCTGGTCTGGGTGCCCGGGGCTTACGAGATTCCCCTAGCTGCGCAGAAACTGGCGGAAAGCGGAAAGTTTGACGCCGTGATTGCGCTGGGTGCGGTTATCCGCGGTTCCACTCCGCATTTTGATTACGTCTGCGCGGAAGCGGCCAAGGGCGTGGCTCAGGCGTCCATGAAGACCGGCGTGCCGGTGGCGTTCGGAATCCTGACTACGGAAACTATCCAGCAGGCCGTGGAGCGTGCCGGAACCAAAGCTGGTAATAAAGGCTATGATGCTGCCATGAGCGCTATCGAAATGGCCAACCTGTTCAAGAAACTGTAACGGAACAGGATTGTAGTTTTGCAAAAGCAATGCAAGTGCAAGCGTGTGTAGCATAGTGAAATGTGTAAAGGTTACATAAGGAAACACTGATTCATTCGTCTGCGTGCTTTATATAAAATCGGAAAAGGATTATTATGGAAGATATCAAAAGTAATTCATTGAACAAGCCTGAAGAAAAAAGTAATAAAGATAAAACTGCGAAAGCAAAGTTTACCGGTGAAGGAGATATCCTGACCCGGGCGACGGTGGGGGACGCGCGCATTTATGTGGCTCGCACCACCCGTCTGGTGCGCAAGCTGTCCCTGCGCCATAATCTGTCCCACCTGGCCACCGCAGCCCTGGGGCGTACCGTAACCGGAGCGCTGCTGCTGGCGGCCACCATGAAAAACGAGGAAGGCGTTGGCATCAAAGTGACCGGCGACGGGCCCATTCAGGGCATCACGGGAGAAGCCCAGGGAGGCATTGCCCGGGGGTATGTGGGAAATCCGGATGTGTATCTGCCGCCGAAGAACGGACATCTGGATGTTGGCGGCGCGGTTGGCAACGGCACCATTTCCGTGACCCGTTACACAGCCGGCGCGAAACCTTTTACCGGAACGGCGGAGCTGGTGGACGGCGAGATTGCCGACGACCTGACAAGATATCTGTACACTTCCGAACAGACTCCGTCTTCTGTGGGCCTGGGCGTGCTGGTGGATGAAACGGGCGACGTGCAGGCGGCAGGGGGCTGGTTCATCCAGGCGCTGCCCAACTGCAGTGAGGAAACTCTGGAGAAGCTGGACAAAAATGTCAGGCACACCCCCTATGTTTCCAGTCTCATCGACATGGGTTTCACACCGGAGCGGATCATTCAGATGCTGGGAAAAGATATGGAAGTGGAAATTCTGGACAGCTATCCGTTGCATTTTGGCTGCCGCTGCAGCCGGGAGCGTGTAGAAGGCGTCCTGGAGACGCTGCCGAAAAAGGAACTGAAGCAGCTGGCAGAGGATGAGAAAACCGAAATTACCTGTCCGTACTGCAATGCAAAATATGAATTTACTCAGGAAGAAATGCAACATTTGGCACAAAAGGCTAAGAAATAAGCCGCTGTTCAAAAGCACTTCAGCCTGTCTATTTACTTTTTCATTCTTTTTGTTTATTCTTATCTTTATAAAATGTCAGTGCAGAGACCTGTCCTGAAACTGCAGCATGCGTTCAGGGAGGCTTGCTGCATAGGTGAAAAGAAAGAGGGGAATTACCATGCTGAATCAGATTTCATTGTTTGCGGCCAACACCAAAGGCGCGTTAAGTAAGATAACCGGTGTGCTGGCTCAGTCAGATGTTAATATTTATACGATGCTAGCCACAGACAGCGCGGAGTTTGGTATTGTCCGGCTGATCGTGGACAAATCGGAAGAGGCAAAGTCTGCGTTGGAAAAAGCCGGCTACCAGTGCCGCCTGGACAAAGTCCTTGCTATTGACATGGCTTCGGATAAGCCGGGTACGCTGAACCGGATCCTTTCTGATTTGCAGAACGCCAATGTGATGATACGCTATCTGTACATTTCCTTTGACCGCAGCGACAGTACGCCCATTGCGGTGTTCTGTACCGACGAACCGGAAACGGAAACGTTCCTGCGGGGCAAAGGCTACCGGTTGCTGAACCGTTTCTGACATCGGACTGTGTATATTAGTAAAGAATGTCTTCTAACATAGTAATTGTGAAAAACGAATGAGGAAATACAAATGGAAATGCAGATGGAATTCATACGGAAGCTGCCCTCTCCTCAGGAGCTGATGCAGGATTATCCCCTTGGCGCGGAAGCGTTAGCCGTAAAAGCCGCAAGAGACAAAGAAATTAAGGATATTTTTTCCGGCACGGATGACCGTTTCATTCTGGTGATCGGCCCTTGTTCCGCCGATAACGAAGATGCGGTGCTGGACTACGTTCACCGTCTGGCCGGCGTGCAGGAAAAAGTTAAAGACAAACTGATGCTGATCCCCCGGGTTTATACGAACAAGCCCCGGACCATCGGCGTCGGTTATAAAGGCATGCTGCATCAGGCCAATCCGGAAGGAAAGGAAGATATGCTGGCGGGCATCACCGCCATCCGCAAAATGCACGTGCGGGTGGTGCAGGAAACCGGTCTCACCAGTGCGGAAGAAATCCTGTACCCGGAAAATCACCGCTACCTTTCCGACATTTTATCCTATGCAGCCATCGGCGCCCGTTCCGTGGAAGACCAGCTGCATCGGATGATCGCCAGCGGAGTAGGCATTCCCGTAGGAATGAAAAACCCCACCGGCGGCGACATCGGCGTCATGATGAATTCGATTGAAGCGGCCCAGCATGAACAGAGCTTCCTGTTCCACGGCTGGGAAGTGCGCACGAAAGGCAATCCGCTGGCTCACGCCATTTTGCGTGGTTATGTTGACAAATTCGGCAACAACATGCCCAACTACCATTATGAAGACCTGCAGGGACTGCTGGACGCCTATCACGAACGGGAGGTCGTCAACCCGGCTGTCATTGTGGATGCCAACCACTCCAATTCCGGGAAAAAATATCTGGAACAGATCCGCATTTCCAAAGACGTGATGCACAGCCGTCAGGTTTCCCCCGATATCCGGCAGCTGGTCAAAGGCATCATGATTGAAAGCTACTTGGAAGACGGCAACCAGAAAATCGGCGGCGGCGTGTACGGCCGCTCCATTACCGACCCCTGCCTGGGCTGGGCCAAAAGCGAGCGCCTGATACTGGAACTGGCAGAGATGGTGTAAGATTGCAAATGCTAAAATATTAATAGCGCGGTTATATATCCTTTAAAATGCCTAATCCTGATGTGCATAACACGCATCAGGATTTTTTCTTTTGTCCGCTTGATATGTGAATTTTAAATAGTAATGGGTAAACTGCGATACTGAATTGCTTCTGTTTGGCATAAAAAATGCCCGCCGGAGATAGCAAAATGTTCATAAAACCGTCACACATTCCCTTGCACCCTTATACGAATCGCGATACAATATAAATGGAAACAATGCCCCGGTCGGAAAGAGGTAAAGTTTGAAAACAATTGACTGGGATTCTTTAACGTTTGTAAATAATTATGTGTTTCAGGAGGTGCTGAAGAACAAAGAGCTTTGCAAGTACCTGATTGAACGGATTTTACACATACAAATCAAGGATATCCGCTATCTCATAGCAGAACGACATATCAACAGCGCGAGAATCAGCAGTAAAAGCATACGGCTTGATGTGTATGTGGAGAATCAGGAAGGAACGGTACTGGACATCGAAATGCAGGTGACCGGCGATAACAGCACGGTGTATTTCGACAAAGATGAGGCTACGGTGATCAAAGGGCTGCCCCTGCGCACGCGGTATTATCAGAGCCTGATCAGTATGGACATGCTGAAACAGGGGATGAAGTATCGCGAGCTGCGCAAGTCCTATGTAATTTTTATCTGTACCTTTGATCCGTTTGGTAAAGGGTTGCCGATGTATCATTTCACCTATCGGTGCAAGGAAGACAACACTTTGGAGATGGGGGATCTGACGGAGAATATTTACCTGAACGCCAGGGCAGCAGATAAAGCAGAGGACGCGGCGCTGGCCGATTTTTTGTGTTATGTGAACAGCGGAAAGGCTGGCAGCGAGTTTACGCAGGCTATTGATGCAGAAACGAAGCGTGTGACAAATGACGAGGAATGGAGGGAGAGATACGTGACCTGGGAAATGGATTTAAAGATTATACAGGAAGACGCGGAAAAGAAAGGCGAAAAGAAAGGTCGTTTAGCTGGTAAAAAGGAAAAAGCGCTTGAAATTGCCAAATCCCTGAAAGAAAAGGGCAAGTTGTCGGATTCTGAAATTGCCGAAGTGACGGCTCTTCCTTTGCGTGAAGTTGCAGCGCTGTAACTATGTTGGAAAGACGATTGGTTAGATTCAAATAATAAAAATAATAGACTGGGCATTGTTTTCACTGCGGTCTGTCAGAAATGGCAGGCCGCAGTTTTTCAATGGAATAGCTTTCATTGCATAGCCAGGGATTTTCGCGTCGGCGCAGTGGCAGCTTTCCCGAACAAAGCAATAAGATGAACGAAAGAAGTGCTATCTGGAGACAGACAATTAAGCTGTCTATATTTATAACAGAAAGCAGGCTGGAAAACCGCGTCGCTGCTGGAGTTGCGAAAAAAGTCCGGTCACTGAAGTGACCGGAAGAGGAAATCAGAGGCTCGAGTACTCTAAGCTTTACAGATAATTCAGAGAAATGAATGAAAAGCACCTTTTTCTACTCTCATTTCTATTCGGGTAGAAGTTAAAATATTAGTAGTCATGCGGGTTTGCACGTTAATTTCTCCGTTTCTACCTTTTTTGAAAGACAGTAGGAACATTTAAAATGAAAAACGTACCCGTGCTTATTTCCTTATATACAATCTATTCACGTAGAAAAGGTAGAAATGTAGGAATAATGAATGCAAGCCGCATGGTTATCGTATTTTTGATTTCTCCCTTTGTTCTACCTTTTCTACATTTAATAATATTGCAGATTGACGCAGAAACAAAATGTGTGACAAATGATGAAGGATGGAGTGAAGAAGTTGGAGGCGGTCTGCCAAGTAGCTTTTTTGCATCAAAAATGCCTGCCGATATGGCAGGCATGGGGAAGAATGTGCAGTCACAATTATAATTCAGTTTTTCATAACTCGAGTTCACGCATGTAGCATGGTTCAACAGTTATGCCAATGTTGCTACTTCTTTAACAGAAAGATTGGTCAGTTTGGCAACTTTGGAAATCTCCATACCATCAGCTAACATGGCTTTGGCAATTTCAAGGCTGCGTTCCTGTTTTCCTTTTTCCCTTTCGCGTTTTGCAATGCGCTTTTTCATATCCTGAATTTCCATGTCTAATGTCATAGCCTTCAACCTCCAATCGTCGTTATTCTTGATGCGCGTTGCTTCCTTATCCAGCATCCGGGTAAATGAAGTGGTGGCGCGCTGTCCGTTTACATAACGCAAAAATGCAGCCAGCTCTTCATCGTCAGTTTTGTCTGCTGCCTTCGCATTCAAAAAAATGTTTTCCGTCAAATCGCCCATCTGCAGGTTACCGTTTTCCTTGCAGCAATAGGTGAAGTGATAAACCGGCAGGCCGGTCCCAAAGGGATCAAAGGTGCAGATAAAAATTACGTACGCCTTTCTCAGTTCGCGATAATGCATACCCTTGCGCAGCATATTGGTGCCGATAATGTTCTGATAATATCGCGTCCGCAACGGCAGCTCGCGGATGATCGTCTTTTCGTCCCGCTCATCGTAGTTAATCACGCTTTTGGTATCCGTCGTCTGCATTTCAATGTCAGCGACATTTCCGTCCTTATCCTCCACATACACATCAAGCCGGGTATTCTTACTGCTCAACTGAGCCTTCATCGTTTTTTCCGTTTCCATGTAACGGATCGTTTTGACCTGTATGTGCAGGATACGTTCAAGAAGCTGTTTGCAGAGTGATTTGTTCCGCAGGGTTTCCTGAAAGAGGAAGTTGTTTTTGATGGTTATTGCGTCCCAGTCAATGTTTCTATACAAATTTTCGCCTCGCTTTCGGACTGGCACGATCCTTCCGTAACATCATTGTAGCGCAGTTTACTGTTGCGCGCAAGTTAAACCTGTGTGAAAAATCGGTAGCGTTCAGGTATGCGAATTTCAATTAGAAACAGTTGACAAAACGAACTTCTGTTTGTATAATACTTACAGGAAAGTTCTCGACGAATACAGGAGGTTAATTATGGCAGGTATTTCAAACGATAAATTACGGGCGCTGGACAGCGCCATGCGGCAGATTGAAAAGGATTTCGGAAAAGGTTCCATCATGCGTCTGGGCGAAGCCAGCGCCAAGATGAATGTGGAAACCATTCCTACCGGCGCGTTGTCGCTGGACATTGCGTTAGGGGTAGGCGGCATTCCCCGGGGACGTGTGGTAGAAATTTACGGACCGGAGTCTTCCGGCAAAACGACCGTCGCCCTGCATATGATTGCAGAGGCCCAGAAGATGGGCGGCTATGCGGCGTTTATTGACGCGGAACATGCATTGGATCCGGATTATGCACGCCGTTTAGGCGTAGACGTTGACAATCTGCTGATCTCCCAGCCGGACAACGGGGAGCAGGCGCTGGAGATTTGTGACGCGCTGGTGCGCAGCGGCGCCATCGATATCATCGTCATCGACTCCGTGGCAGCACTGGTGCCCCGGGCGGAAATCGAAGGGGAGATGGGTGACAGCCATGTAGGTCTGCAGGCCCGTCTCATGAGTCAGGCCCTGCGCAAACTGACAGGTATCATTGCCAAATCCAAATGCGCTACCATCTTTATCAACCAGATTCGCGAGAAGGTGGGCATCATGTTCGGCAATCCCGAAACCACCACCGGCGGCCGGGCGCTGAAATTCTACTCTACCATCCGTATGGAAGTACGCAAGGTGGAAGTCATTAAAAACGGAAATGATGTGATCGGTTCCCGCACCCGTATCAAAGTGGTCAAGAATAAAGTAGCCCCGCCCTTTAAACAGGCAGAGTTCGATATCATGTACGGGCAGGGGATCTCCCGGACCGGCTGTCTAGTGGATTTGGGTGTGGATCTGGAAATTTTGCAGAAGAGCGGCGCCTGGTTCTCGTACGGCGACGTACGCATCGGACAGGGTCGGGAAAAAGCCAAGGAATTTTTGCGGGATAACCCGGAAGTGGCCGCGGAAGTGGAAGCCAAGATCCGCGAGCTGACTGTCAATAAACTGATTGCACCGAAGGATGCAGAAGGAGTAGCGGCAGATGTTCCGGAACGCCAGCAAATCCCTGACAACCAGTGATGAAGTTTACGAATATGCGTTAAGCCTGCTGGACCGGCGGGAACATGGTGAAAAGGAACTGGTGCAGAAGCTGAAACGGCGTTGTCCTTCTTCTGAACTGATTCGTGAGACCGTGGCAAAGCTGAAAGAATATGATCTGCTGAACGAAGAACGGTACGCCAGACGTGTTTTTGAATCCTGGCGCGCCAGGAAAGTTTACGGCAGATTGCATCTGCAGGCGGAACTCATAAAAAAGCAGGTGAGTGAAGCATATATTCCCGTCATCCTGGGCATGCTGAGCGAAGAAGAAGAATCCTGGCGCATGCAGGCAGCGTACCGGCAGATTGCCGGACGGCGCGATAAAAAATATGACTGCACGACGGAAAAAGGCATGGCGGCACTGGCGCGGTATTTCTCCGCCAGAGGGTTCGGCCCTTCCATGATCCGCCTGGGTCTGGCTTTGGCCAAAGAAGAAGCCGGGACAGTGTGGCAGGAAAAATAGTTGTGTGATTCGTAAACAGTTATTTAAGGGAACCGCATATGATTTGATTATTTGTGCGATGCAACAGCAAGCGTGCGGTCAGATCAAATGTCAGCAGCGATTTTCCTTAAAGGAAGCGCATATGAAATGAACCTGTGCGATGCAGTTGCAAGCGCGTAATAAGATTAAGCATAAGCAATGGTTCCTTACTAATTATTAAAGTAATGCACGATCCCCAAAAAATCCGGGTCGGCAAATCAGTGTATTTCGTGATTGCCGCCTTGACTTTTTGGGGATTTTTCATTACAATTATAGTTGCCAATCGTGTAAGTAAAATTAATCAGTATTTCCTATAATTAAAAAGTAGTATTTCACGAGGCGAACCACCGTATCGGTTGCCTTATTTTTATGTCGTAAACGAAGGAGGTGAGAGAAAATTTTCGAAACAGTGATTGCTGCAGTTGTAGCTTTGGCCGTTGGCGGCGGCGCAGGTTATGTGTTACGCAAGAATGTGGCGGAAGGCAAGCTGGCCACAGCGGAAGAAAAAGCGAACCGCATGATCAAAGAAGCCGAAGAAACAATTGAAGCAAAGAAAAAAGAATCCTTAATGGAAGCTAAGGATGAGATTCATCGTTTACGTTCCGATATGGAACGTGAAAATAAAGAACGGCGCAACGATCTGCAAAGACAGGAACGCCGTCTGGTACAGAAAGAGGAAAATCTGGACCGCAAGATTGAGGCTTTCGAAAAGAAAGAAGAAAATCTTACAGTAAAAGAATCCAAACTGAATGCTGCACAGGAAAAGGTCGACGCCCTTTACCAGAGACAGTTGCAGGAACTGGAACGGTTGTCCGGTTTAAGCAGCGAAGACGCGAAGCAGGAACTGCTGGCTGCAGTCCGCGACGATGTACAGCATGACACTGCCGTTATGATCAAGGAAATGGAACAGCGCGCGAAAGAAGAGGCTGATAAAAAGGCCCGGGACATTATCGCGCTGGCCATCCAGCGCTGTGCTGCCGATCAGGTGGCGGAGACTACGGTTTCCGTAGTGGGCCTGCCCAATGATGAAATGAAAGGCCGTATCATCGGCCGGGAAGGCAGAAATATCCGTACGCTGGAAACCCTGACAGGCATTGATCTGATTATCGATGATACCCCGGAAGCAGTTATTATTTCCGGTTTTGACCCCGTACGCCGGGAAGTTGCCCGCATCGCCCTTGAAAAGCTCATCAATGATGGACGGATTCATCCGGCCCGTATCGAAGAAATGGTTGAAAAAGCCCAGAAAGAAGTTGAGCAGAATATCAAGGAAGCCGGCGAACAGGCAACCTTTACCGTTGGAGTCAACGGTCTGAGACCAGAGCTTATCAAATTGCTGGGACGCCTGAAATACCGTACCAGCTACGGACAGAATGTGCTGAATCATTCCATTGAAGTGGCGCAGCTGGCCGGCATTATGGCCTCTGAATTAGGCGTGGATGTTACATTGGCGAAACGTGCAGGCCTCCTGCATGATATTGGCAAGGCGATCGACCACGAAATGGAAGGTTCCCACGTGGAACTGGGCGTGGAAGTTGCCAAGAAGTTCCGTGAGTCCGGATATGTAATCAATGCAATCGGTTCCCATCACGGGGACATTGAACCCAATTGCGTGGAATCTGTACTGATTGCCGCTGCTGATGCGGTATCTGCTGCCCGTCCGGGCGCCCGCAGAGAGACTCTGGAGAGTTACCTGAAACGACTGACACGATTGGAAGAGATTTCCGAATCCTTTGACGGTGTGGAGAAGTGCTATGCTGTTCAGGCTGGCCGCGAGATCCGCATCATGGTTAAACCCGAAGTCATTGATGATACGAAAGCCGTTTTACTGGCCCGCGATATCTCCAAAAAGATTGAGGAAGAAATGGAATATCCCGGACAGATCAAAGTGGTCATCATTCGTGAGACACGGGCTGTTGACTATGCGAAGTAAATATATGGCTGCGTACCGCAAGGCTCGCAGCCATTTTTTAAAAGAGTTTACGAAAAGAATTCGTACAGTTGTTTTACAGCAATTGCTGCTGAGTTTTGTATGCAGCACACGTTTGCCTGACATTTGATTTTGAAAATTACGCTTGACTTATGAGCGATGATTATAATAACGTGGTTTCTAAAAACGTAGTTTCAGTTTTAGTTGATGAAAGGTGGAAACATATGCGTATACCGGGAGCTGGCGGAGTCCAGGATATCCGTATTTATGAAGTGGCGTTCCAGGATGCCTGGGAGCTGATTTTTGATTGCCTGAACGATATCGGCATTGATGTGGATGAACGGGATGAAGAGCATCACGTGATTCACGGGCACAAACGGAAAAAATATTTTGACGTTACCCTGCAGGACATGGGGGACGGTGCGGTGCAGCTGTTCTTTGACCAGCATAAAAAATACATTGAGGTGTACACCTGGAAACCGGATTACAGTGATGTGGACGCGTTTTACAAACTGTATGAGCAGCGCCTCATCGAGATGAAGGCGTTCATCCGTTGCACCAGCTGCGGGCACAAGGTGAGGGCTAATACTAAGTTCTGTCCGGAATGCGGAACGCGTATCAACTTCAATGAAGACGTGATTGATAATTCGGATGAGAAGAAGAGCATTTTTGATTCTATTTTCCGGAGTGATGATTAACCTTAAAAAGTACAAGTAACACTGCAGCCGGTAAGGCATCGCAAAACCGTTCGCGTTTGCTATTTCATGGGCTTATTTGCCTGTGGCTTCGAAACTTGGGCTTCGCCCTCAGACAGTCTCGCCACTACGGCAAATTTCACCTCATGAAATATCGCAAACGATCACGATGTTTTGCTTATGCCTTACCGGCTGCATTAGTTTTTTGCCTTTAGAGTTTTTCCTTAAACAACTGTTTTCTATCGTTGTTAAGTTGTTAGGAGTTATTCTGTTTCTTAGGAAACTCAAAAGCTTTAAAACGAAAAGTGCAAAATGGAAAAACTTTAAAATAAAGCTAAAAAACAAAAAAGCTGCTCTCCGTAGAGAACAGCTCATTGTATCATTTCTGATTATGCGCGGGTAACTTTGCCGGAACGCAGGCAACGGGTGCAGACATTCACGCGTCTCACTTCGCCGTCAACGATAGCCCGTACAGTCTGTACATTGGGTTTCCATGCAGCTTTGGTGTGACGGTTGGAATGGCTGACGTTGTTGCCGGACATGATGCCCTTACCGCATACTTCACAAATATGTGCCATTTGGTTCGACCTCCTTCACAGAATCAGCATATAGCTACTCATTAAAATTTAACATGAGTATATTACCACAAGTGGCATTGAAAAGCAAGCATTTTTCAAAAATGTCAAAGAAAAATATAGAAATAGTGCTATAATCAAAATATATTTAATGCAGAAAGGACGGGAAGGCATGGAAAACTGGTGGCAGAAACCGATTACGGCCTTAAAGGGAATCGGTTCCAAACGTGCGGAAGCGTTTGCCCGTCTGGAGATTGTAACCATCGGGGACTTGCTGAATTATTATCCCCGGCTGGACAGTTATATTGATTATTCTCATCTGGCAACCATACGGGAATTAAAAACGGACGGCAGCCGCCAGATTTTTGAAGCGGAAGCTCTGCGTGCGGTGGAGAGGGTGTCCGGGGGCGGACGTCGCTACGCGGTCATTACCGTAAAAGATGAAACCGGGTATGCGGAAATTTTTCTGTTCGGCGCCCAGCGTTTTCAGGCCCGGCGCTTTAAAGCGGGCAGCCGCATTCTGGTGACGGGCCGGGTGAAGCCGGGGCGCACCGCCAAAGCAGTGAGCGAAGTGTTGCTGCAGTTTTGTGATGAAGAAAGCCTGGATAAATCGGTAGGGATTCTACCTGTTTATAACTTAACGGAGTCACTGACCCAGCAAAATCTCCGGGCGGCGGTACGGCAGGCGTTGCAGCTGGCGAAGGAGTACGGGCTGCCGGAAACCATACCGGACAGCATTTGCAGGCAATACGGATTCTTATCACGCATCGAAGCGGTGAGCAACATTCATTTTCCGGAAAGTGCAGCGCATTTCCGCGCGGCGAAAAAGCGTCTGGTGTATGAAGAACTGTTTTTGCTTCAGTGCGGGCTGATGCTGAACCGGGAGCATAATCACGACGGACGCCCGGGCGTTAAACTGGCCCGGGACGGGAAGCTGGTGCAAAAGGTTTTGCAGAATCTTCCTTTTACGTTGACCGGGGCCCAGCAAAAAGCCTGGGCGGATATTTCCGGCGACATGGAAGATGTGAAACCTATGCATCGCCTTCTGCAGGGCGACGTGGGCAGCGGCAAGACTGTCATCGCGGCCCTGGCGCTGGCAAAAGCTGCGGAAAACGGATTTCAGGGTTGCATCATGGCGCCTACAGGCATTTTGGCCCAGCAGCATCTGGAAACGCTGACAGATTTTTTTAAAGATACCGGTATTACGATAAAAATACTAACAAGCAACACCAAAGCGGCAGAGCGCCGTGAAATCTTGCAGGAACTGGCGGAAGGTACGCTGAAAGTGTTGGTGGGTACGCATGCGTTGCTGCAGGAAGATGTGGTCTTCTCCCATCTGGCGTTAGTGGTGACAGACGAGCAGCACCGCTTCGGCGTGAACCAGCGGGCGGCGCTGGTGAATAAATCGGACTACGCGCCGGACGTGCTGATTATGACGGCCACGCCCATTCCCCGAACCCTGGCGCTGACGGTCTATGGCGATGTGGAAACCTCTGTGATGCGGGGCATGCCCCCGGGGCGGAAGGCCGTGGAAACCTTGTGCTACACCGGCGACATGCGGCAGAAAGTTTATGCCGGCATGGTTCGGCAGATTGAAGCGGGGCGGCAGGTGTATGTGGTGTGTGCTTCCATTGAAGAATCGGAAGCTATGGAAGGCATCCGCAGCGTGAACGATGTGTATGCCGAACTGAAAAAGACCTGGCTGAAGAACATTCCCTGCGGTCTGCTCCACGGCAAGTTAAAGCCTGCGGAAAAGGACGAAATCATGGAAGCCTTTGCGGCAGGGAAACTGAAATGTCTTGTGACTACGACTGTTATTGAAGTAGGCGTCAATGTGCCAAACGCCACCCTGATGATCGTGGAGAACGCGGACCGGTTCGGCCTGGCCCAGCTGCATCAGCTGCGGGGACGGGTAGGCCGGGGTGATAAACAGTCCTATTGCGTGTTGCTGACGGACAATCAGGAGCAGGACAATCTGGCCCGCTTAACGGTGCTGCACAATTCCAACGACGGCTTTGAACTGGCCCAGCGGGATTTGGAACTGCGGGGCGCGGGGCAGCTGTTCGGCCTGCGCCAGCATGGCTTGCCGGATTTGCGGCTGGCTGATATACTGAGAGATACGGACGTGCTGCTGGCGGCCCGCAAAGACGCGGCCCGGGCCCTAGCGCAGCCGGAGTTACGGAAAGAGATGCTGAAAGGCGCCGCCAATCTGTTTGACAGCCGCTTTGCCGGAATTTTTAATTCGTAATGTTTCATAAGTGCAGACGACCTGGCCGCATTTTTTGAAAAAATGAATTCTGATTTTTCATAAAATGTTGCAGCGTTTTGCAATTTTCCATCCAATGTTGTAAATAAAAACAAGAAAGAAGAACTTTCATGTCAGAAGAAAAAAAGAAGTGGTATCAGGATCCGGACGGGGTAACCAAGATTGCGGCCCTTGTGTTGCTGCTGGTATTGCTGCTGTGTCTGAACCTGTTTGCCGGCGAAGTGCTACACAAAGCGGGCCGGCTTGCAGTCAGCGGCAACGTGAAAGCGCTGGCGGAATACCTGCGTTCCTTCGGTCCCTGGGCCATATTCATCAGCTTTTTTGTTGATGTGCTCATCAATGCGGGCAGCATCTTTCCCTCTATCTTTTTGTCAACCGCCAACGGCCTGATTTTCGGCCTGCCCCTGGGTATCGCTGTGTCCTGGCTGGCGGAAACTACCGGCGTGGTGCTGAGCTTCCTGCTGATGCGTTTCTTCTTCCGCAACACGGCGGAAAAACTGATCCGCAAAGCCAATCGTCTGCAGGATATTGACAAGGCCAGCGAAAAGAACGGCATCATCTGGATGACCTTTGCCCGGGCGCTGCCGTATTTTCCGTCCGGCATCCTTACTGCCGTCGGCGCCCTGAGCCGAATGAGCACAAGAGACTATATCATCGCCAACCTCATCGGCAAATTTCCTTCCACTGCGCTGGAAGTGGTCATCGGTCACGACGTAGTACACTTCCGGGAGAGCATGGTGCGCTTAACCGTTCTTGTAATCGTGGTGGCTGTGGTATTTTATATCGGGAAGAAGAAGCTGTTTAAAGAATAACGTTTATTATAAAAACAGGGTATTTATAAAGCAAAAGAAAAGGCAGCAACAAACCGTTCCGGGTGTTTTGTTTCTGCCTTTTCTATTATTTTCATTATATGGCCGGAGATTTACGCGTCGGCCCAGTGGCCGCTTTCCCAAAACCGGAAATAAAATGAACGAACGATATACTATCTGGAGACAGACAAATAAGACTGCCTATATTGATTAACAGAAAGCAGGTTGGAAAACCGTGCCATCACTGGAGTTACGAAAAAAATCCGGTCACCAAAGTGACCGGAGATAAACTCATAACTATACTTTTTCCGCCAGATCCGGGAACACGCTTAACGAGCGTTTTAAAATTCCGTGGGTGTAGGCGATGCACAGTCCGTAGTTGGTCATGGGCACGTTCTGGTCCGCGGCGCAACGGTACCGGTACTGCATTTCCCGCTCGTTCAGCATGCAGCCGCCGCAGTGGATAATCAGTTTGTACAGGGACAGGTCAGTGGGGAATTCCGTGCCGCTGGTCCAGGAAAAGTTAAAATGTTTTCCGGTAAAAACCTGAATCCATTTCGGCAGCTTTTCCGTGCCGATGTCCCCGCACTGCCGGTGATGCGTGCAGCCCTCGGAAATCAGAATACGGTCGCCGTCCTGCAGCTGTTTCAGAGCTGCCACGCCCAGCACGGCCTGTTCCAGATTGCCTTTGTGACGGGCCATTAAAATAGAAAAAGAGGTAAGCTTAATTTCCTGCGGCACCGCCTGATTGACTTTACCGAATGCCTGGCTGTCGGTGATGACCATCGCTGGCGGCCTTTTCATATTTTTTAGTGCGCTGCCCACATGGTTTTCCTTTGTGATGACTGCTACGGCATCGCTGTCGATAATGTCGCGGATGGTCTGCTGCTGTGGCAGAATGAGACGGCCTTTGGGTGCGGCGCTGTCAATGGGCGTTACCAGTAATACCTGGTCTTCCGGTTTGAGTAAATCGGCGCAGATGGGGAAGGGTGCTTTCTTTTGGGGCACCAGATGGGCCAACAGATCTTTAAGTTCTTTGATATTTTTGCCCTTAGTGGAGCTGACGGAAATTTGCGGAATGGAGGAGGGAATGGCGTTACATTTTGCATCCGGTGCAGCATTGCCATGCATTATGTTATGCTCTGCTTTCAAAGCGGCACAGTCTTGCATTGTGTTTTGCTTTGCTTCCCTGGCGGCCTTTTCTTGCGTTTCGTTTGGCAAAATTTGTTTTGCTGCAGTTGTTTCTGAAACGTTGGCTGCGTTTTGCTCTTCCACATCCGCTTTCGTAAACACAACCACGCAGGACAGTTCTTTGTCCTGTATGCGCTGCAGCATTTTCAAATCTTCGTCTGTAATGCCGGCGGTGCTGTCGATGACCAGGATGGCAATGTCGGTTTTGTTTAACACCTGCAAAGATTTCTGCACGCGAAGCTGTCCCAGTTCTCCACTGTCGTCGATACCGGCAGTGTCCATCATCAGTACAGGGCCTAAAGGTAACAGTTCCATAGCTTTCAATACCGGGTCGGTGGTGGTGCCCGGCACGTCTGCTACAACCGCCAGTTTCTGCCCGGTCAGGGCGTTGATCAGACTGGACTTGCCTGCATTACGTTTTCCAAATAAACCGATATGGACCCGTTCACCTGCCGGGGTTGCGTTTAAACTGCTCATGATGTCTCCTTTTCTGTCAGGTTACATATCCGAAAAATATAAAGATTGTACCTATTTTAATGCAAAATGCATATTGCAATATTTCTCAAGATATTGTATAGTATAGCGTGTTTGCTTACAACATTATAGCACGTGTTGGCAAATCAACACTAGCAGGAGGTTTTTGTCTCAGATAGTTTGTAAAGCATGCTGATGGTTACAAAAGCGCTTTGAAAGCGTTTGCGTAACACATCGGTCAGGTAAAAATATATGAAAAGAGAACCGGGCAACAAAAAACTGAAGATATTGATCATGTCCGCCCCCATCGGCAGCGGCCACCGGATGGCTGCCGTTGCACTGGAGGAAGCGTTGCTGCGCCTGGAAAACGTGGAAGTGGTACAGGGGAACGTGTTTGATTTCTTTCCCTCCGTCATCGGAAAAGCGTTTCTGAAATTTTACGGAACCGTTCTGAAATTTTGCCCGTTCCTTTATGAACTGTCCTACCGCTGGAGTAACCAGGGCGGCGGTTCCCTGTGGATGCGTAATCTGCTCAACGGAATTTTGCTTCGCCTGGGCAAAGCATTTATTGAAGCGGTTAAGCCGGATGTGGTGTTCAGCACCCACGCGACGCCAACGGGGATACTCTCATTGTACAAGCAGAAGTACGACCCGGATTTGTGGCTGGGCGTCGTGATAACCGATTTTACGGTACATCGCTGGCTTGTGTGTCCGGGTGTGGATGCTTATTTTGTGGCGGATGAAAAACTGTTTGGACAGATAAACGACGCTGCAGAACATTGCGACGTGAAGACTAATGTTTCTGGTTCCCGTTCCGATGACAACGATGGCAAACCGCAGGCGGAAAATGAAAAACAATCTGAATCAGCACCCGTGCTTATTGCCAGCGGCATTCCGGTTCGCAGCGGGTTTGCGTTGCAAAATACCGTTGCGGAGTCGCGAACCGCTGTACGAAAAAAATACGGCTGGCCCGAGGATGCGTTTGTCTGTCTGTTAGCCGGCGGTGGGGGCGGTATGCTTCCTATGGAGGAGATTGTAAGGAGCCTGCTGGTCAGACGGTCTGAACCGGTTTATATTGTGGCGGTTACCGGGCATAATGATACGTTGCGCAAAAAACTGGAAGCTCTGTGCCATACCTTTACAAATCATTCTGTTTCTGGTGCTGGAGCAGGCGATGAAACAATGCAGTCCCCTCTGCAGGTTCTTGGTTTTACAGACTGTATGCCGGAGCTGATGCAGGCGGCGGACGTGGTCGTTACCAAAGCGGGGGGAATTTCCCTGGCCGAGTGTCTGGCCTGCGGGGCCAACCCGTTGATTTATCGGCCGCTGCCCGGGCAGGAACAGGGGAACACTGCGTTTTTACAAAATGAATACGGTGTTGCGGCGGTAACGGACCTCCGCCAGTTGACAGAATATCTGGAACAGGTACGGGCGGTTCCGGTTCCGGAACGGCTGCGCAGGCAGGAACAGCAGAAAGCGTTGTACGGTCACCCGGAGGCAGCGAAGCAGATTGCGGAGTTCACGGTTACGATGCATCGCTGCTGACCGTTGGCTGCAAAACACAGCATCGTGTTTGTTCCCTGTTTCCAAACGTTGTACTGCCTTCCGTTTTATTACTGCTTTTTTACTATTTAATGAAGAAAAATGAAAAACACATTGACTTTATGATAGCGGTTGTGCTATGTATATTAAAGTAACATTAAAAATAAATATGGAAAAAAAGGGCACCCAAATTTAAGAAAAGAGGCGGTTTTATGGAAAACTATTACTGGGCTGCACTGGGAGCTGCCAAAGGAATTGGCACGGCGCGATTACTGGCGCTGGTCAAGGCTTTTGGCAGCGCACAGAATCTGTATGAAGCGGAGGAAGCGGACATTCTCGCAACGGGAATTGTTTCTGAAAAAAGCGCTGCGCAGTTTGCGGAATGCAGAAAGGACAACGGGAACCTTCCGGAAAAGCTGCGGGAGCAGTGTGAACGGTTGAGTATTTCTGTTGTGCCTGTAACCGATCCGGAATATCCGGAACGGTTGAAGCAGATTCTGCGTCCGCCTTTGGTTTTGTATGTAAAGGGAACCTTGCCGGATTGTCGTTACAGTATCGGCATGGTAGGATCCCGTCTGTCAGATGCGTATGGAACAAAAGTGGCAACTGCTTTTGGCAAAGCGCTGGCAGCCGCTGGTGTGGTTGTTGTCAGCGGAGGCGCGAAAGGAGTCGATTCAGCTTCCCATGCGGGAGCGCTGCAGGGCGGGGGAAAAACTGTTGCCGTGCTGGGCTGCGGTGTGGATGTGGTGTATCCCCATACAAACGCAAAATTATTTGCGGCCATTGCGGAGAACGGGGCGATTGTGTCCGAATATCCGCCCGGAACACAGCCGGAACGGTATCATTTCCCGGAACGTAACCGGATCATCAACGGCATCAGTCAGGGCGTGGTGCTGGTACAGGCCACGGCCCGGAGCGGGGCGCTGATTACGGCGGAGTTTGCCATGGACGAAGGACGCGAGGTGTTCTGTGTTCCCGGCAATATTTTTACGGATAAAAGCGCCGGACCTCACAAACTGATCAAAGCCGGAGCCCGTCTGGTAGATTCCCCGAAAGAGATTCTGGAGGAATTGTTCCCGGAGTTAAGCGGCAGCGTGCATTCCAATCTGTTTTCCGGCTGCAGTGATGCGGCGCCGTTACGTAAATGTCCGGAGGCCCACCGGAAAATTCTGGACTTGCTGACACAGGGACCGCTGACGCTGGAACAGATCGTGAATGCGTCGGGCTTCAGTATCGGGGAGGCCAGCGTTATGCTGCTGGAGATGCAGATGATGGGCTTTGTGCAGATGAATTCGGCGCAACAGTATTTCTGTTGCTGATGACGAAGTGTTCCTAACTGCCGGTATCCGGTTACAATGTTCAAAGCCTGCTTGGTCATCGAACAAACTCATTTAATCAGCGTTTCCTTAAATCTGGTTATTACCCAATATTTTATTACGGGAGGAAATATGAAAAAGAATTTGATTATTGTAGAATCACCGACTAAATCAAAGACAATCTCCAGGTTTTTAGGTAAAAATTATGCAGTGAAGGCATCCATGGGTCATTTGCGCGATCTGCCCAAGAGCACGCTGGGCGTGGATGTGGAGCATGATTTTACACCGAAGTACATCAATATCCGCGGCAAGGGCGACCTGATCCGCGAGTTAAAAGCAGAAGCCGCCAAAGCGGACAAAGTGTATCTGGCAACTGACCCTGACCGGGAAGGGGAAGCCATCAGCTGGCACCTGGCCCATATCCTGGGTCTGGATGATAAATCCCCCTGCCGGATTGAGTTCCATGAAATTACCTCCGGCGCCGTGAAGGAAGCGTTAAAGCATCCACGTTCCATCAATATGTCAATGGTGGACGCGCAGCAGACCCGCCGGATCATCGACCGTCTCGTCGGTTACAAACTGAGCCCGCTGCTGTGGCGTAAGGTGCGCAAAGGCTTAAGCGCCGGCCGCGTACAGTCCGTAGCAGTTAAAATCATTGCCGACCGTGATAAGCAGATTGACGAATTTGTTCCGGAAGAGTTTTGGACCATCAGGGCAAAGCTTCGTGAAGAAGCCAAAGCTCCACTGTTTGATGCAGAAGCAACCAAGAAAAACGGCCTGAAGCTGGAAGTGCATAACGCCCAGGAAGCCATGGCGGTAGAAGCTGACCTGAAAGAGGCCGCCTACAAAGTGGAAGCTGCGTTCCGTAAGACGGTATCCCGCCGCGCGCTGCCGCCTTTCACTACCAGCACCTTGCAGCAGGAAGCTTCCCATAAACTGAATTTCACGACCCGCCGCACGATGATGGTGGCCCAGCAGTTGTATGAAGGCGTTACCATCGGCAAAAGTTCCGCCGGTCTGATTACCTATATGAGAACGGACTCCACCCGGCTGTCGGAAGAGGCTGTGGCATCCACCCGCGAGCTGGTTACGCAGCTTTTCGGCGCCGAATACTGCCCGGAGAAACCCAATGTTTTCACCAACAAGAGAAACGCGCAGGATGCCCATGAGGCGATTCGTCCTACGTCTGTTGCACGGACGCCTTCTGAAATGGAACCGTACCTGACGAAAGAGCAGTTCCGTCTTTACAAACTGATCTGGGACCGTACCGTGGCCAGCCAGATGACACCGGCCGAGTACGAACAGACGACGCTGACCATTGGGGCAGGCGCTTATGAGTTAAAAGCCACCGGTTCGATTATGACCTTTGACGGCCATCTGCGTCTGGCGGATAAAAAAGAACTGAACGCAGAGAAACAGGCGGAGGTTCCGTTTATTAAATCCGGCACTGTATTGACCTTACATAAAGTTTTGCCCGGTGAACAGCATTTTACCGAGCCTCCGGCCCATTACACAGAAGCTTCCCTGGTCAAGAAGATGGAAGAGGAAGGCATCGGACGTCCTTCTACCTATTCGCCGATTATCCAGACCATCCAGACCCGGGGGTATGTGGCGCGGGAAGGCAAGAAGCTGATGGCTACGGAACTGGGCATCAAAGTGGCAGATTTGCTCACAGGGCATTTTGGTGATATCATCAATATTCCGTATTCGGCCCACATGGAAAATGAACTGGATGCCATTGCGGCCCACCAGGTGGAAAAGGAAAAGACGCTGGCTGATTTTTATAAACCCTTTGAACAGTTGCTGGAAGAAGCGGACCGGGTGATTCCCAAGGATCCGCCTCCGCTGCAGTTAAGCGGGGAAAAATGCGAGCTGTGCGGCAAGGATATGGTCATTCGTGAAGGCCGGTTCGGCAAGTTCCAGGCCTGCTCCGGTTTCCCCCAGTGTCATAATACAAAACCGCTGCTGGTAAAAATCGGCGTGCCCTGTCCGAACTGTGGCGGTGAGGTAACACAGCGGCGGACAAAGACGGGTCGCGTGTTCTATGGCTGCGAGCATTATCCTGTCTGTGAGTTTACCTCCTGGGACAGACCTACCGAAAAACCCTGTCCGGTCTGCGGAAAGCAGTTGCTGGAACGGGTGGAAGGAAATGGAAAAGTAAAATACTTCTGTTCCGACCCGGCATGCCCGAATGCAGCGCCGAAGCGGGTTGGACGCAGGAAAAAGGTGACGACTGCTTCGCTTATGGAAGCGGAAAAAGGCGTGGCTGCTGAAAAGACGAAAAAAACTAAAACCCGCAGAAAAACTGCCAAAGCAAAAACAGCCGGAACGAAAAAACGGGGCAGGAAGCCAGCCGTTAAAAAAGCGGAAGAATAAGAACCGGCATGGTAAGAATACGTTGGCAGGATAACGTGTACAAACTTCTTTTTCTCACTGTTTGTGCCGCCGGCTGACGACGAAATGGAGAACCCTATGACAGAACCTATCTTTCCGGACCTGCCGGTGCATGTGATCGGGGCAGGACTTGCCGGCAGTGAAGCAACCTGGCAGATTGTGCGCCGGGGTATTCCGGTAATTTTGCATGAAATGCGGCCGGGAACAACCAGTCCGGCTCATAAAACCGAATATTTTGCGGAACTGGTCTGCAGCAACTCCTTCCGGGCCGGCAATGTGGAAAACGCAGTAGGGCTTCTGAAAGAAGAGATGCGCCGTCTGGATTCCCTCATCATGAAGGCGGCGGACGCTAATCAGGTTCCGGCGGGAGGCGCTCTGGCGGTGGACCGGGAACTGTTCGCCAAAGCAGTGACAACTTTTATCCGGGAACATCCGCTGGTCACGGTGGTGGAAGAAGAAGTAACCGAGCCGGAGAATTTGGAAGGCATCGTTATTTTTGCCAGCGGTCCCCTGACTTCCCCGGCGCTGAGCGAGGCAATCCAGCGCATTATCAAGGCGGAATATCTGCATTTCTTTGACGCAGCGGCGCCCATTGTAGAAGGGGATTCGCTGAATTACGATATTATTTACCGCGCGTCCCGTTATGACAAAGGGGAGGCTGCGTATCTCAACTGTCCCTTTTATACAAAGGAAGAGTACCTTGCGTTTTATGAAGCGCTGAAAGCGGCGGAAACAGCTGAAATTAAAGATTTTGAGCATAATGTGTTTGAAGGTTGTATGCCCATTGAGGAGATGGCGTACCGGGGCGAGGATACCATGCGTTTCGGCCCGCTGAAGCCCATCGGCTTACGGGATCCCCGCAATGGAAAAGAAGCGTATGCAGTGGTGCAGCTGCGGCAGGACAACGCGGCAGGGACGCTGTACAATCTGGTCGGTTTTCAGACCCATCTGAAATGGCCTGAGCAGAAACGGGTGTTCCGAATGATTCCCGGCCTGGAAAATGCGGAATTTGTGCGCTACGGCGTGATGCACAAAAATACTTACCTGAATTCCCCGCAACTGCTGAATGCGGATTTCCGGCTGCGGACAAATCCCCGTTTCTTTTTTGCCGGACAGATGACCGGGGTGGAAGGCTATGTGGAATCGGCAGCTTCCGGCTTAATGACCGGTATTCAGGCTGTCTGTGCGTTGAAAGGGCTGCCTCCGGTTGAGTTTCCGGATATTACGGCTATGGGTGCGCTGGCTCATTACATCAGCAATCCGGTGGTTACGGATTTCCAGCCCATGAATGTGAATTACGGTATCATGCCGGCCCTGGAAAAACGGGTGCGCAAGAGAAGATTTCGGAATGAACTGCTGTCCCGGAGGGCGTTGGATGCGTTTGCGCAGGTGATTGCCCGGTGTTCGGAGTTGGATTGTCGCTGATGTAAGAATTCACGGTTTAATTTTTTGTATAAACCGACGACTTTGAATATTCAAAAAATTCATTATTGTTTAAAAAAAATAAGTTTGCTTATTTTCAAAAATCGTGGTACTATTAGTTGAATCTATCTCATATTGAATCAGTATTATAGAGACTACATATCGTTATACAGGGTATGGTTTGATAGGGAGTGGATTGTTTGTCGCAAGCAGAGCTGCGCAAAGAATGGGCTGAAAAATTTTATAATTATTTGTTAGTTGAAAAAAACGGTTCCAGACTGACAGGCGAGAATTATCGGAGGGATATTTCCGATTTTGAGCAGTTTATGATAGCCAAAGCTGGAACTGATTTTGCGTGGAATGAGATTCAGGTCATTCATATCCGTTCGTATCTTGCCTGGCTGAATCATGAGAATTATGCCAGACGGACCATTGCCAGAAGAATTTCTTCCCTGCGTTCCTTTTATAAATTTTTAATGCGGGAAGAGCACATCGGGCAGAATCCTTTTACCAAGGTCCGTACCCCCAAGTTGGATAAGAGGCTGCCGGTCTTTCTGGAAGAAACGGAAATCGATTCCCTTTTGGATCTGCCTGATGCCACACCGTTGGGATTGCGTGACCAGGCGGTGCTGGAAATGCTGTATGCTACTGGCTGCCGCGTGTCGGAACTGGCGGGTCTGCATCTTTCTGATGTGGATTTGAGCGGGCTCTTTGTCCTGTTGCACGGCAAAGGCAATAAAGACCGTATCGTACCCATCGGGCATACCTGCAAAGATGCGCTGCTTCGTTATTATGCCCAAAGCAGGGCTCCGTTAATGGCCAAGTATCATGTGGATGAGCATCAGTATGTGTTTGTCAATAACCGGGGCGGCATTCTGACAGACCGGAGTGTCCGCCGGATTCTGGATAAATATGTGCAAAAGCTGGCGCTGCAGAAAAATGTCAGTCCTCATACGATCCGGCATACTTTTGCAACCCACCTGCTGGAGCATGGCGCTGACTTGCGTGCCGTTCAGGAACTGTTAGGGCATGCAAGCCTATCCACCACCCAGATATATACCCATATTACCAATGAGAGAATCAACAAAGTGTATCAGAAAAATTTCCCGAGAGCGTGAATCACAATAAGCTTTACAAATGGAGGTGCATGAATGAAATTATTGGAAAAGGCCCGTAAACTGAACCGGCTGATGCAGAACGGGGAACGTGTTAAATACAAAGAGGTTGCATTATTGCTGAAAAACCTGATTTCCAGCAATGTATATGTAATAGATGTAAACGGAACTATTTTGGGATATAGTCTGCTGGATGAATTTGAATGTGGCGTCATGCGCGATATGGTGCTGGCTGACCAGCGTTTCCCGGAAAAATATATGGAACTTGTAAGGGAAACGACGGAGACCAATTCGAATATAAGCCACAAAGAACAGATGTGCTCTTTTATTGACGATAAAAAGTGCATGTATGGGGAGAAGCGGACTACCATCGTGCCTGTTAATGGCAATGGCGAACGCATTGCAACGCTGATTCTGGCCCGTTATGACCGGGACTTTAATGACGACGATCTGTTACTGGCGGAATATGCCGCTGCCGTGATCGGCGTGGAGATTTTGCGGGAACGCGAGGTGCAGGTTCAGGAAAATGCGCGCAAAAAGGCAATGGTGCAGATTGCGTTTTCCACTCTTTCGTTTTCCGAATGGGAAGCAATCGTCAATATTCTTGCGGAACTGAAAGGTACGGAAGGTATCCTGGTTGCTTCTAAAATTGCGGACCGGGTAGGGATCACCCGTTCTGTTATCGTCAATGCGATGCGTAAATTTGAAAGCGCTAACCTGATTGAGACTAAATCGCTGGGAATGAAGGGTACTTATATTAAAGTTAAAAACGAATTCCTGCTGGAAGAAATCCGGAATCAGGATTTACGGTAGCAGTATGCGTTTGAAAACTGTCAGAGGATTAAATCGGTAAACTATGAGAAGCTTTTTCTATTTTTGGTCAGCGGTGGGCGTGCTGCTGACCGGTCTATATTGGCTGATGTACCGGCGTGGTTTTACTTTTTTAAACCACGCTTTTGTTTTGTGTTTCTTTTTGTGTTTACCGCTGCTGTTTTGCGCGGTCAATGTATGGGGACCGTCCCTTGCGATAGAACCCCGTTTATTGAGGCCGTTTGCTTTTTTGGGCGGATACTGGCTGGCGTTTTTCCATTATTCGGTTTACGCAGGAATTTTGTACATACTGCTACGGCTAGCCGGTTTGCTTGCAGGGAACGGCGCCGCCTGGCAACACGCATATACCCTGTATGCCAAAGGGGCTTTTGTAGTTGTTATGGCAGTTCTGGTTTACGGCGCCTGGAACGCGGTGCATCCCGTGGTACGGGAAGTGGAACACGATACCGGAAAGAACCTGCCTCAGCCGGTGAAGATCGTGCTGGTGACGGATATCCATCTGGGTTCCCTGTTCGGACGGCAGTATGCGGTAGAACTGACGGAGCTTATTAACCGCCAGAATGCAGACGTGGTTCTGTTTGGCGGCGACCAGGTGGACAACAGTCTTACCTATCTGTTGCGGGAAAAAAGTTATGAGCCGCTGCAAAATATTAAAAGTAAATACGGCGTGTATGGTATTTTAGGCAATCATGACCATTTTGACGGGCGGATTCAGACGGAAGTGGAACTGTTTCATTCCGTCGGCTTTCATATGCTGGTGGATGAAGCGGTTGACCTTCCCTGTCACATTCACCTGGTAGGTCTGGAAGATTATCGCAGCGAACCGCGCAATCCGTATTTGGAAAAACTGGCGGGTACAGATCCCGGAAAAGCAAATTTGCTGCTGGAACACCAGCCCCGGCGTTTTTGGGAAGCGGAGAAGGCCGGTTATGATTTATATATGGCAGGACATACCCACGGCGGTCAGCAGGCTCCACTGAATTTCGTAACGAAACGTATGTACCTGCTGGATTACGGCAGTAAAAAGTTCGGCAACATGATGGGTATCACTTCCTGCGGTTATGGTTTGTGGGGGTCGCCGGTACGTATCGGCAGTACCCCGGAAATTGTTGTAATCACATTGAAGTAGATTTTTGTTGCTTGATAATGCGGGCGGGATAGTTTTTTCAGTTTTCTTAAGGAAACACTGATTAATTCGTCTGCACGCTGGCCGGTGCTTTTTGTGACTGACTGCGTCAATGTCCCTCAACGCAGCTACTCCTTTGTATAAGCGATTCGCACGCAAGCATAGCTTGCGGCTCTCTGCTTAGGCTGCGCCTTCGGGTCATTTCCTTGTCAGTCGCAAAAAGCCCTCGGTCATCGCACAGACTTATTTAATCAGCGTCTCCTTAAGCTACTTAAACGGAAATACAGACGATGAACGATAAAAAAATGTTGGGCAATCTTTTGCTGTTACTGACGGCCATGATCTGGGGCACGGCCTTTGTATTCCAGCGCGTGGGCATGGACAGTATAGAGCCGATTACATTTAATGCGGCGCGTATGGCCCTGGCCGCGGTGATGGTCGGCGCGCTGGCGTTTGGGTTACGGCAGAGAAAAAATAAAGATGTTTTTCCTGACGGCACTGCCGGCCTGTCTGCCCCTGCGGCAGCAGACAACGCTGTGATGAATGAAAATGAAAGCGCACCGACATGCAGTCAGACAGTAACAGGCGGTATCTGCTGCGGTCTGTTTTTAACGGCGGGCAGTGTGTTCCAGCAGATGGGTGTAGTGTATACGACCGCAGGCAAGGCCGGGTTTATTACGGCAATGTATATGCTGCTTGTGCCGATCCTGAATTTACTTTTGTTCAAAAAGAAAAGTTCCTGGCTGGTATGGCTGGCCGTGTTTTTTGGGGTGGGCGGTATGTACCTGTTGTGTGTAAAAGAAGATTTCAGTCTGACCCGTGGCGATATGCTGGTCTGCATTTGTGCGCTGATGTTCAGCGGTCATATTTTGTGCTGCGATTATTTCGTAAAACGGGCCAATCCCATTGAACTGGCTGCCATTCAGTTTACCACGGCAGCGGTTGTTTCCGCCGGGATAGCATTCTGCATCGAAACACCGCATTGGGCAGGCATCCTGTCTGCCGCCGTTCCGATTTTGTACTGCGGCGTGGTTTCGGGCGGCATCGGCTACACATTGCAGATCGTGGCCCAGAAATTTACGGATCCCACCATAGCTTCGCTGCTCATGAGCCTGGAGTCAGTTTTTGCCGTCATTGCCGGAGCGCTTTTGCTGGGCGAGCAGATGAGTTCCCGGGAACTGTTAGGCTGTGTGGTACTGTTTGCCGCCACAATTTTGGTACAGATTCCGCTGCCGGAACGGGCAGAAACCTGAAGAAAATATCCGTGTGTTCCTGATATCCGGTGAGAGTCGGCGGGAGAGGGTAAAATATGGTGATACTCGCTGGAAGCAGTAAAGTAATCAGGGAGACAGTAAATCATACTGGAATGAACTGGCCGCGTCTCATCGTATTTTGTGTACAATATACTTTCAATGAACCCGCTTCGTTTTTACAAATAGTGTAATATCTATTACACTATTTTTTTTGCGGCTTGCCCATGCATGCTTTATAATTGATATCTATAGGGAGAACATTTTTAGAAAGCGGATTGCATTGTGTTTCCTTATAACAACTGTGAAATAGGGGGAAAAGAACATGAAGATTTCGGAACGGGCGCTGGGAATGGAGACTTCTCCGATTCGGAAGCTGGCGCCTTACGCAGAAGCAGCCAAACAGAAAGGGAAGAAGATTTATCACCTGAATATCGGGCAGCCGGACATTGCTACTTCGCCAAAGTTTATGGAAGCTATCCGTAAGTTTGACCAGAAGGTTGTGGCTTATGGCAATTCCCAGGGCGATCCCAACCTGATCAAAGCCATTCAGAAATATTATGACGACTGGGGCATGCATTACGAAACCAAGAATATCTATGTTACCAATGGCGGCAGCGAAGCTCTGGAAATGGCAGTGTTCAGTCTGTGCGATCCCGGGGATGAGATTCTGGTGTTTGAACCGTATTATGCAAATTATACGACCTTTGCCAAACTGGGGAGCGCTAAAATTACGGCCGTTCCTACCAGTGCAGAGGACGGGTACCGCCTGCCGGATCAGGCAACTGTGGAAAAATATATTCATGACAAAACCAGAGCTATCCTGCTGACCAACCCGGGCAATCCTACCGGCGTAGTTTATAACAAACAGGAAATGGATATGATTGCGGAAGTTATCAAAAAGTACAACATTGCTCTGATTTCCGACGAAGTGTATCGTGAATTTGTCTATGACGGAACGTATACCAGCTTTGGCACCTACAAAGAGCTGGAACAAAACCTGATCCTGGTGGACTCCGTTTCCAAACGGTACAGCGCCTGCGGCGCCCGTATCGGTTGCATCATCACGAAAAACACCGAGCTGTGCGCTCAGTTTATGAAACTGTGCCAGGCCCGTCTGTGTGCGCCGGCAGTAGAACAGGTGGGTGCGGCAGCCTTGTACGATACGCCGGCTTCGTATCTGGAAGAGGTTAACAAAGAGTACAAAAAACGCCGTGATACCATTGCGGCCGGACTGGCAAAGATTCCCGGCCTGGTTTCGTCCCAGCCGAAAGGGGCGTTCTATGTAATGGTCAAGTTCCCGGTAGACGATGCGGAAAAATTTGCTATCTGGATGCTGCAGGACTTTGACATGAACGGCGAAACGGTTATGATCGCGCCCGGCAACGGGTTTTACGCGACACCGGGAAAAGGTGTGGATGAAGCCCGCCTGGCCTACGTGCTTAACTGTGAAGATCTGGAAAAGGCAATGGCGTTGTTGGCCGAAGCCGTAAAACAGTATCCGGGACGTAAAATCTGAATGAGCGGGAATAACCTTAAACCAGTATTCAGGGCTTAAAATCCGAATGAAGAGGACTGGGATTTGCTGAACTGAATTGCACCGACTGTTTTGCGTCAGAATTTGTGAAAGATAGCACTGATTGAATCAAATAAAAAACAGGCAGTTGGCATTATACCAGCTGCCTGTTATCCTTATTACGTAACAATCGTATGCTGTTTTATAATTTGGGTTCGTTTTCTCAGCAACAGTAAGTAATGAACTTCTGATTATCAGTGTTCCCTTAGGTTTATGCTTTGCCGGAGCAGTTCAGCACGTCGCGCATCTTATGGGCGACCATGGCTTTGATGGCTTCCCGGGCCGGTCCCAGATATTGACGGGGGTCAAAGTCGCCTGGGTGCTCCGTGAAGTATTTGCGGATGGATGCCGTCATGGCCAGACGCAGGTCCGTATCAATGTTGATTTTGCAGACACCGAAAGTTCCCGCTTTCAGCAGCATGTCTTCCGGAACGCCCTGGGCTCCGTCCAGTTTGCCGCCGTACTTGTTGCATTCTTCTACGAACGAAGGAATGACGGTAGAAGCGCCATGCAATACCAGCGGGTAACCGGGCAGCAAGTTGGTGATCTTCTCCAGACGGGCGAAATCCAGTTCCGGTTTGCCTTTAAATTTGTAGGCGCCATGGCTGGTGCCGATGGCAATAGCCAGGCTGTCGCAGCCGGTACGTTCCACAAATTCTACGGCCTGATCCGGGTCCGTGTAGGTGGCGTCTTTGGCAGCAACCTTAACGGCGTCTTCCACGCCGGCCAGTTTGCCAAGTTCTGCTTCTACGACCACGCCTTTGTTGTGGGCATAATCTACCACACGTTTGGTCAGTTCAATGTTTTCTTCAAAAGGATACTTGGAACCGTCGATCATAACGGAAGTGAAGCCGCCGTCCACGCAGTCTTTGCAGATTTCAAAATCAGCGCCGTGATCCAGATGCAGGCAGATGGGTAAGCCGGTGTCTTCTACTGCTGCTTCCACCAGTTTGGTCAGATAAATATGCTTGGCATATTTGCGGGCGCCGGCGGAAACCTGAAGGATCAGCGGAGCCTTTTCCTGTATGGCGGCTTCCACGATACCCTGGATGATCTCCATGTTGTTAACGTTGAACGCGCCAACAGCATAGTGTCCTTCGTAGGCTTTTTTGAACATTTCTTTTGTGTCAACTAATGGCATAAGATAATCCTCCTTGCGTAATAAACTTTTCCTGACAGTTTCGTTCTATAAATGAATTATAGCATATAATGCATCTGACAGCACACACTATTTTGACTTCTTTTCTAAATTAAAATTTCAAATTTCTATGAAACATGAAACTGTCTTTTTTGAAGAAGAGGTCATAAGGAAATGCTGATTAAAGAAATACAATCACTGGCTGGCATTTTGCCAGGCCCGATTCAAATCTTCCGGCAATGCGGAAGCAACTTCTAATGTGGTGTGGGTCCAGGGATGCACGAAGGCAATCCGGTATGCGTGCAGTCCGTGCCGTTGGGGAGACCCGGGAATATTTCCGTACAGATTATCATGCCAGAGAGGGCAGCCAATGCTGGCAAAGTGTACCCGGATCTGGTGGGTCCGCCCGGTGTAAAGACGGCAGCGTACCAGAGAAAGAGGTGTTTGCCGTGATAGAGAAGAAACAGTGTCTGCAGGCAGATCGGCTGCATCCATATACGGTGCAACCGCATCCGGCTGTATTTCCTTAAGCCGGTCAGACCTGGAAACAACCCAGTATTCTGTTTTGCAGGGTTTGCCTTCGGGATTGATTTCCCGTTCGATGATGCTGCCCGGTTTTCGTGCAATTGGATAATCAATGATTCCATGTCGGGCAGGCAGTACCCCGGTAACCAGTGCGAGATACTCCTTTTGCATGCCCTGTTTGATCAGTTGCCCCTGAATTTCAGGCAGTTTGGCAAAAACAACAAGGCCGGAGGTCTGCCGGTCCAGCCGGGAAACCGGATGCAGATTCAGTTGCCAGCCCTGCTGCTGATAATACCGGCTGATTTGGGCCGACAACGTAGTTTCATCTTCTTTGGTTGTTGGGTGGACGAGGATGCCGGGTGGTTTGTTAACAATCAGGAGCGCCTCGTCTTCATAACGGATGTCTAACATTATGCGTACACTTCTTTCAGACGGATGAATCAGTGTCTCCTTAAAACAGCTCTTTGTCGTTTCGGTTTTGTTTCGGATCACTCTTCACATTTTAATATACAATACGAAATGATGAGGAAGCAAGGATTATATTCAGTAAAGAATAAATTTTTAAAAAACGTTACTATATTATGAAGAATTCCTTAACTTAAATATTGTAACAGGGCTGTAATTATGATATAATTCATTAGCAATTGGTTACAATTGAATATGTCCGGGTGCTTTTCAGTTAAAAGGCAAGACGGTGAAATTCCGTCACGATCCCGTCGCTGTCAACAGTTTTTTGATTTCTGTCTACAGTCAGCAACCTGCCCGGATCAACTGCACCGTAATCCACGAGCGATGGAAAAGGCGTAACGCATAGGCGCGGGAATATGGAATATGTTACTGCGCCATGGGTTAATTATGAAGATTTCCGCCTGTGGATGCGGAAGTCTTTTTTGTTATTTCGGAAACTGCTGATTCAGACGCAGGTCAGTCTGCACTTGCGTTTGATCAGTGCTTTCACTAAGAAGGTGTTCGAATTAGTATGGAACAGGATGTTGTTGTTTCCCAGGGCAAGCTCATGCGTCGGGGTTATACCACCGGAAGCTGTGCGGCAGCTGCTTCTAAAGCAGCAGCAGTGATGCTTCTTTCCGGAGAAGAAACGGATTCGATTAAGCTGGATACGCCGAAAGGAATCACCCTGACGCTGGACGTGCTGGATATTTTGCGCGGACCCGGTTTTGCCCGCTGCGCGATTCGTAAGGACAGCGGCGACGACCCGGACGATACGAACGGGACGCTGATATATGCTACCGTATCTTCCTTGCATGCCGGGATTCCGGAAGAAGAACTTGTGATGCAGCCCCATACGGCATCGGTGGAACAGTTGGACGACAGGGTTGAAATATGGGGAGGCATCGGTGTCGGGAAGGTGACGAAGCCGGGGCTGTCCTGCAAGGTTGGCGGTCCGGCAATCAATCCGGTACCGCGGAAGATGATCACCCGGGAAGTTCTGGCTGCCATGAAACAGTACGGCTGTGACGAAACACTGCGTGTGGTGATATCCATTCCGGATGGCCCTGCGATTGCTCCCAAAACCTTTAACCCCCGGCTGGGCATTGAGGGCGGTATTTCCGTTTTAGGTACCAGCGGAATTGTGGAACCTATGAGCGACCGTGCCCTGATCGACACGATGTATACGGAGATGGATTCCCGGAAGGCGAACGGGTATAAAGATTTATTGGTATTCTTCGGTAATTACGGCGCCGATTTTACCCGGGATGAGATGAAGATTGATATCAGCACAGCGGTGACCTGCAGCAATTTTGTGGGCGAACTGTTGGATTACGCGGTGTTACAAGGCTTTGAAAGCGTACTGATCATCGGTCATTCGGGCAAACTGATCAAACTGGCCCAGGGTGTCATGAACACGCACTCCAAATACGCTGACTGCCGTTCGGAATTTCTGGCATTGCAGGCTATGTTCCACGGAGCAAGTCCTGCCGTAGGAAAAGAGATTTATCAGGCCCTGACTACTGACGAAATGACGAAAATCCTGAAACGGGAAGGACTGTTTGAAGCCGTGATGGAAGAGGCAGCCCGGAAAATTGATTTCTATATGCAGAAACGGGTGCACGGAAAACTGAAAACCGGCGCGATCCTGTTTTCCAATGTGTATGGAATCTTAGGGGAAACTGCGAGTGCGGAAGAACTGTTAAAATTGCATCAGAACAACGCCTGACGTAAAGTCTGATGAAAATGAAAAGGTTATTAAAATTTGCAAGCGATAAAGGAGAAGCATGGTATGAAAGGTAAATTGTACAGTGTTGGCGTTGGCCCCGGCGATCCGGAACTGATGACCCTGAAAGCGGTCCGGCTGATTAAAGAATGTGATGTGCTGGCGATTCCCCAGGGTGACAGTGATGTGTTAGTCGCTAAAAATATTGTGGAAGGAATCGTCGACCTGAGCAAAAAGGAACAGCTTTTGGTTTATATGCCGATGGTAAAGGATCATGACATTATATCCAAAGCTCATCAGAAAGGCGCGGATGATATTATTAAGTATCTGGACCAGGGCAAGAACGTGGTGTTTATTACATTGGGATGCCCCACTGTTTACGCTACCTGTATCTATGTACACAAACTGGTGCTGAAGGCCGGTTACGAAGCATTGCTGGTTCCCGGTGTAACCAGTTTCTGTGCCGTTGCTGCCAAACTGAATGTTTCCCTTTGTGAAAAGGCGGAACCGCTGATTATTTTACCGGGCAGTTACAAAGAATCAAGCCGGTTCTTAGATCAGCCCGGCAATAAGATTCTGATGAAATCCGCCAGCGAAATCGGCAGGGTCCGGGATGAACTGAAAGACCGCGGGCTTCTGAAAAATGCGCAGATGATTGAAAATTGCGGTCTTCCCGGAGAAAAGATATATAAAGATTTGAACAAGGTTGATGATAAGAGCAGTTATTTTTCTGTGATACTGGTAAAGGAAAAGGAGTTTGAACAGTAATGATCTATTTTATCGGAGCAGGTCCCGGAGCAGCGGATTTAATTACGGTTCGCGGTAAAGAACTGCTGGAAAAGGCAGACTTGATTATTTACGCCGGTTCTTTGGTGAATCCGGCTTTGCTGGACTATGCCAAGCCTGAGTGTGAGATTCTGAACAGTGCGGTTATGACGTTGGAAGAAGTGATTGCCGCCATGGTTCCGGCTGCCCAGGAAGGCAAACTGGTAGTGCGTCTGCATACAGGGGATCCAAGCGTATACGGCGCCCACAGGGAACAGATGGATCTTCTGAAGAGTTATAATCTCGATTTTGAAATTGTACCCGGTGTCAGTTCCTTCTGCGCAGCGGCAGCTTCGCTGAAAGCAGAATACACGCTGCCCGACGTCAGCCAGTCTGTGATTATTACCCGGATGGAAGGCCGGACCGGAGTTCCGCCGAAACAAAAGATTAAAGATTATGCAAAACATCATGCGACCATGGTCATCTTCCTCAGCGCCGGCATGCTGGATAAGCTGCAGAAAGAACTGATCAGCGGCGGGTATGGCCCGGACGAACCGGCTGCTATCGTTTACAAGGCTTCCTGGCCGGATGAAAAGGTGCTGCACTGTACGGTTGGCACCATTGCAGAAACTGCAGCGGCCAATAATGTCAAGAATCTGGCTTTGATTACCGTAGGCGGTTTCCTGGGTTCTGCGTATGAACGCAGCGAACTGTACAATCCAACCTTTGAAACCGGATTCCGAAAGGCTGATGCCAGCAAACTGCAGATTAAACCGGTAACCAAAACGCATCACAAACCGGATAAGAAATGATCACAGCGCAATCATTGTTTGCGTTTCCTGTAGTAGTGTATCCTGTTTAACAGGGTTATGTTGCTATTGATTTTTGGTGAATTGATATGAATGCCATCGTTTTTTCGTTTACCCGGAATGGGGCAAAAATCAGTTTAAAACTGCAAAAATATCTGGATTCCTGCGGATTTGCGACGGAGATATTTACAACCCGGCGCTACAGGGATTTGGATCCGGCGTTAAAGGAAATCGGTCCTTCGCTGCAGTTAATGTGTAAAGAGGCCTTTCCTCTGTGCCGCCTGATGGTATTTATCGGCGCGACGGGGATCGCCATCCGCAGTATTGCTCCTTATATCCGCAGTAAGACCAAAGACCCGGCCGTAATTTCCATTGATGAACAGGGGAAGTTTGTCATCCCGCTGCTTTCGGGTCATATTGGCGGCGCGAATGGGCTGGCTATGGGGATTGCTGCTTTTTTGAAAGCAGTTCCCGTAATTACTACGGCGACGGATGTGAATGACCTGTTTGCTGTGGATGAATGGGCTGCCCGGCATAATATGTCTATCTTTAATATGGAGGCAGCCAAAACCTTTGCCTCCTATCTGGTAGACTGCAAAAAGGTGGGAGTCAAGAGCGAATTTCCAATCAGGGGCCCGCTTCCTAACGGACTGGTTCTGGCGGACGGGGGACCTGTCGGTTTGGCAATTTCCCTGCGAAAGACGGTTCAGCCTTTTGTTGAGACGGTTGTGCTGCGTCCCCGTATTCTTCATCTGGGCATCGGGTGCCGCAGGGGTACCCCCAAGGATCACATTGAAGAACTGGTCATACAGGAACTTAAAAAACTGAAAGTAACGATGAGTGTGGTGAAAGGGATTGCATCCATTGATGTTAAAAAAGATGAGGAAGGTTTGCTGTCTTTTGCCGAAGAAAATGCATTTCCCATCCGGTTTTACTCTGCGGAAGAGTTAAATGCTGTAGAAGGCGATTTTACGCCCTCTGCTTTTGTGGCCAAAACGGTGGGTGTGGACAATGTCTGTGAAAGAGCGGCGGTATTGGACAGCGGCGGCGGTAAACTGGTATTGCGCAAAACTGGCCGTAACGGAGTGACGCTGGCCATTGCGGTAGAAGAGTATGTGGTGGATTTTAATGAATAATATCTTATATTATCAAAGGAGCACAAAATGTCAGCTAAAATTTATGTAGTTAGCTTGGGCCCCGGCGGCAAGGAACAGATGACAGATCGCGCAATCAAAGCACTGGAAACCTGTGATGTCATTACGGGGTATAATGTGTATGTAAATCTGATCAAAGACGAGTTTCCGGGCAAACGGTTTGTTTCCAACGGTATGCGTAAGGAAGTGGACCGGTGCAAAGCGACGCTGGAAGAAGCGCTGAAAGGGCAGACGGTAGCCATTATCAGCAGCGGAGACGCCGGCGTGTACGGCATGGCCGGTATCATGTGCCAGGTGGCTGCTGATTATCCGGATGTAGATATTGAAGTGATTCCCGGTGTAACGGCTGCCTGCTCCGGCGCTGCGCTGCTGGGCGCTCCGTTGATCTGTGATTTTTGTCTTATCTCGTTAAGTGATCTTCTGACACCCTGGGAAAAGATTGAGAAACGTTTGGACTGCGCTTCCCAGGCAGATTTCTGTATTGCTATTTATAATCCCAGAAGCCACAAGCGGAAAGATTATCTGAAGAAAGCCTGCGATATCATGCTGAAAAACCAGAGCGGCGACATCCCCTGCGGTATTGTGCATAATATCGGACGGGACGGAGAATCATACGAACTGACTACGTTAAAAGAACTGGGAGATAACGAGAACGTCGATATGTTCTCCACGGTTATCATCGGTAATTCCCAGAGCAAGGTGATTAACGGACGGATTGTAACGCCCCGGGGTTATCATTTATGAAACGAAAAGTCTGGCTCATCGCCGGAACGATAGAAGGAAGAAAAATTGCTGACGCATTGGCTGCCCTGCAGGTAGATGTTTATGTCTCCGTTGCTACGGCATACGGTGCGTCTTTGTATCCTGAAAATCCGTTTATACACGTGCAGACGAAACGCATGACTTTTGCGGACATGTGTGCGTTTTTGCGTGAAGTGCAGCCGGATCTGGTGCTGGATTCCACCCATCCCTATGCGGTAGTGGTTACGGAAACCATACAGAAAGCCTGCAGGGAGACCGGATATCCCTATAAACGGATGCTGCGGCCTGCCAGCAAACACCCGGGCTGTATTACTGTGAAGGATTTCGGGGAAGCCATCGAAATATTGAGCAGTACGGAAGGCCCCGTGTTTTTAACCACCGGCAGTAAGAATCTGGTTGACTTTACCCGGCTTCCCGACTATGCGGAACGGATTACCTGCCGGATATTACCTTTGCGTGACTCGCTGGACAACGCACTGAATCTTGGCTACAAACCGGCGCAGATCATCTGTATGCAGGGACCTTTTGCCAAAGATTTGAACATAGCCATGTTCCGGCGTGCCGGTGCAAAGTTTATTGTTTCCAAAGATTCCGGTAAAGCCGGCGGCTTTGAAGATAAGCTGGAAGCAGCGGCCGAAGTGGGAGCCAAGCTGATCTTGATTGAAAGAAATCCCGAAACTGGCGAAGATTTGGAACAGGTGCTTGCGGAACTGAAAGAAAAATTCAGTACTTGCCAATGAATCCATTGCTTTTTGTAATTGGAACGTTTGACGTTGCTTGAATACATAGAGAAAATGTCTGACAGTTACAGGTTACGTTAATTGTTGTTTGTGTAAGATGAGGAGACGGTTCATGCTGAAAGTGAATGTAATCGGAATCGGACCCGGCAATCCCAATCTTCTGACAGGAGAGGCCCGGCAGGCCATTGCCGAAAGCACGATTCTGGCCGGGGATAAACGGATGGTAGGGCAGTTCGGAAGCGGGAAAAAGGTCTGTCCGACAATCAAACTCGCGGAGCTGGCAGAAGTGGCAGCTAACGCGGATGCAGAGAAGGATGTGCTAGGCATTCTGGTTTCCGGCGACGTGGGTTTTTTCAGTCTGGCCAAAACCATTGCCGGCAAACTGCCTCAATGTGAAGTAAAACGCTATTGCGGGATCAGCAGTCTGGTTTATTTTGCGTCCCGGCTGCAGATTTCCTGGGACGATGCGAAGATTATCAGCATGCATGGAAGGCAGCAGAATCTGGTTTCTGCTGTTTTGCAATATAAAAAAGTCTTTTCCCTGACCGGCGGGGAAAATTCTCCACAGGTATTATGCCGGCAGTTGTGTGAACAGGGATTGGGTGAAGTGACGGTTCACGTTGGCTCCAACCTGTCTTATCCGGAAGAAAAAATCGTAACCGGTACAGCGGAAGAAATCGCGGAAGGGAATTTTCCGTCCCTGTCCGTAATGATGATCTTAAATGACAAGGCAGGCGGCCCGTTGCGGCAGGGCGTGCACGGGCTGGATGACAGTCTGTTCATCCGGGGCAAAGCGCCCATGACCAAACAGGAAATCCGAGCGGTTTCCATTTCCAAATTGCAGCCCTGTCCGGACGATATTATTTACGATATCGGAGCGGGTACCGGTTCGTGCTCCGTGGAACTGGCTCTGCAGGCGCCCCTGGGAAAACTGTATGCTTTTGAAATGAAGGAAGACGCGCTGGAACTCCTGCGTTTAAATAAAGAGCGGTTCCATTGCGATAATATGGAAATTGTAGCAGGGGAAGCATCGGAAGAGATTGAAAAGACTCCGGCGCCGGACTGTGTGTTCATCGGCGGCAGCAACGGGAATATGGCGAAGATGCTGGACAGCCTGTATGCCCGTAATGCGGCATGCCGTATTGTAATTAATGTGATTGCATTGGAAACACTTTGTATGGTTGTTGATTATTACAAAGAAAAACCGGATTATGATTTGGATGTAGTGAACATTGCATCGGCTTATAACAAAAAGCTGGGCAGGTATAACCTGATGATGGCGCAAAATCCGATTTACATCATTACGGCTGTGAAAAAAGCGTAAGCAGGACGAACCTGACGGAGTCAAATGCGGTAAGGCGTGAGCCGTTGCTGTATGCAGGCGCGTTTGTATCTACTAGTGTTCAATAAATGTGTTCAGGAAGGGGGAAGGAAAGTGACGGAAACGGCGTTTCTGAATATTCCCCGGCTGCTTTTTGCGGCGCCCCAGAGCGGCAGCGGCAAGACCACAGTGGTCTGTGCGGTACTGCGGGCTTTGTTGAATAAAAAACTGCGGGTTACCGCTTTCAAAAGCGGTCCTGACTATATAGACCCCATGTTCCATTCGAAGGTGATTGGGGCAAAATCCCGTAACCTTGATTTGTTTCTTACCGGTCCGGAGAATGTAAAACGGCTGCTGGCAAAAAACAGTAAAGATTCTGATGTGGCCATCCTGGAAGGCGCCATGGGCTTTTACGACGGCATGGGCAAAACCACGGAAGCCAGCGCGTACGACCTGGCACGTACTGTAAAAGCACCGGTGGTATTGATTATCAATGGAAAAGGCGCAGCTGTATCCATGGCTGCCCTTGTAAAAGGCTTTAAGGAATTCCGCACAGACAGTAACGTACAGGGGGTCATCTTCAACAATATTAAAAAGATGACGTACCTGTTTTATAAAGATGTGATTGAAAAGGAAACGGGCGTTAAGGCGCTCGGTTATTTTCCGCACCTGCCGGAATGCAATCTGGAAAGCCGGCACCTGGGTCTTGTGACTGCGGGAGAGATTGGAACGCTGGAAACCATCGTGGATCGCTTGGCTGAGCAGGCTGAGGAATCCATAGATTTGGAAGGGCTGATGGCCCTGGCTCAGACAGCAGAGCCGCTGGAATATGAGCCGTTGGATATTACACCGTTAGGGAATGTTAAAATTGCGGTGGCGCAGGATAAGGCATTCTGCTTTTATTATCAGGATTCATTAGATTTGTTGTCCATGATGGGTGCGGAGATTGTTCCCTTCAGTCCGCTGCAGGATACGGCGTTGCCGGAATGTGACGGTGTATTCCTGGGCGGCGGCTATCCGGAATTATATGCAAAGCAGCTGAGTGAGAATGCTTCGCTGCTTACAGACCTGCGCGAAAAACTGGCGGCAGGGCTGCCCTGTTATGCGGAATGCGGCGGCTTCATGTACCTGATGGAAGGCTACAGGGACAACGATACATTATATCCCTGGGCAGGCGCAGTGCAAGGTACCTGTTGGATGACAGACCGGCTGGTACGTTTCGGTTATGTCAATATGACTGCGAACACAGACAATGTGCTGTGCAAAGCCGGCGATTCCATTCATGCCCATGAATTTCATTATTCCGACAGTGATCAGAACGGTGCTGCCTTTACGGCGCAAAAGGCTGGAAAAGCGATTTCCTGGCCTGCAGCCCAGGCAAACGGAACGCTGTACGCAGGGTATCCCCATCTGCATCTGTGGGGCAATATCGGGTTTGCGGAAAATTTCGTAAAAGCCTGCATCCGTTATCAGCAGAAGCACGCTGAACAATAATCCGTTCTGCCGTTTATGCTTGTACTTTTGCGTTTGCGTTTTTGATTTTGATTTGTTCATATTAATTGAAATACCAATCCTTTTATAAAGAGGCGTTTTATATATGATGTTGTTAGGCGCCATTGTCTGCGGGTTTTTGTTGGACTTGGCAATCGGTGACCCTCACGGTTGGCCTCATCCGATTATTTTAATCGGCAACCTGATCAGCTGGCTGGAAAAACGGGTGAGGGCTGTCAGCGGAACAGACCCGGATAAATTGCTGCGGGGCGGATTTGTCCTTGTACTGGTTGTTTGTATCGTATCTTTTTCGGTTCCGTATCTGATTTTGCTGGCTGCGGGAACCGTGCATCCCTGGCTTCGTTTTGCGATAGAAACCATCATGTGTTACCAGATTTTCTGCACCCGTTCCCTGCGTGATGAAAGCATGAAGGTTTATGACGCGCTGGAAGCCCACGACCTTCTGCTGGGAAGAAAGATGTTGTCCTGGATCGTGGGACGGGATACCGCCGAGCTTTCGGAAGAAGAAGTGGTCAAGGGTGCGGTGGAAACGGTTGCGGAGAATACGGCGGACGGTATAATCGCACCCATGCTGTACATGTTTATCGGCGGTGCGCCGCTGGCCTTTTTGTACAAGGGTATTAACACCATGGACAGTATGATCGGCTATAAGGATGAAAAGTTCCTGTATATCGGCCGGTATGCTGCCAAACTTGATGACATAGCGAATTTTATTCCGGCACGCATCTGTGCTTTCTGTATGATGGCAGCCAGTTTTTTTACCGGGCTGGATGCAAAAAACGCCTGGAAAATTTTCTGGCGTGACCGGTACCATCATTTAAGTCCCAATTCGGCCCAGACGGAATCCGTAGCGGCAGGCGCGTTGCATCTGATGTTGGGTGGTGACCATTACTATTTTGGTAAACTGGTGCATAAGGAAACCATAGGGGACGATTTAGAACATGCGGCTTCTTTGCATATTAAGCAGATGAACCTGCTGATGTACTTTACATCCATTACCGGCCTGCTTGGCTTCAGCCTGTTGCGTGCAATATATCTGTTTGCGGCGGGATAAGGCGTTGCTTTGTTGCTTTTGCAGTTTCTGCTATCGTTTTCTTTGCCAAAAGGCAGCTGTTTTGCTGTTTGCATCGGAACGTTGCAATTCATTCGATAAAGGAGAGTTAATCCATGTACCGATATGTTCACGGCGGTGATATATACAGTGACCCTTCTTTAAAGTGCAATAAGGATATGTTGGATTATTCCGCGAATATCAACCCGTTGGGAATACCAGCCGGTGTCCGCCGTGCCTTGCGGGAAGCGATTGCGGGGTGTGTGAACTATCCGGACCCGTTTTGCAGGGAACTGCGGGACAGGCTCAGCCGGTATTTTTCCCTGCCCGCAGAGATGTTTTACTGCGGCAACGGGGCAGCCGATGTGCTGTTCCGGCTTATGACTGCATTACAGCCGAAACGGACGCTGGTGTTGGCGCCTACCTTTGCGGATTATGAAAAGGCCGCGCTGACAGCAGGCAGCAAGATAGATTATTTTACATTACAGGAAAAGGATGAGTTTGTTGTTACTTCAGAAATCCTGAAAGCAATTACCAAGCGGACAGAGATGGTGGTACTTTGCAATCCCAATAACCCCACGGGAAAACTGATGGATAAAGCATTGCTGTTAGAGATATTGCAGCATTGCAAAGAACTGCATATTCCGTTACTGGTAGATGAATGTTTTCTTGATTTTGTGCAGGACAGGGAGAATTATACACTGATCGATCAACTGGCCGGTTATCCTAATCTGATTATTTTGAAAGCCTTTACGAAAATATTTGCCATACCGGGAGTGCGGCTTGGTTTCTGCCTGACTTCCGACGCGGCCCTGATTGACAAACTGTATGCTTCCGGACAGGACTGGAATGTTTCCGCGCTGGCACAGGCGGCCGGTATTGCTGCGATGGAGGAAACGGATTATCTTGTGGAGACCCGTGAGTTGATTGCAGTAGAAAAAGCGTATCTGATAACGCAGCTGCGCCTCATCAAGCTGCAGGTGTTCGAAGGCGCGGCCAACTACCTTTTGATTAAAACAACCCATAATTATCCCTGGCCGGAAAAGTTAAAGAAACACCATGTCCTGATCAGGGACTGTTCCAACTATCACGGATTGTCTGAAGGCTATTACCGGATTGCCGTGAAGACGCGCCGGGATAACCGTAAGCTGATCAAAATTATGAAGGAACTTGTGAAACATGACATGTTTAATTATATTAATTGACGGACTGGGTGACGATCCGATTCCTGCGTGGAACGGACAAACTCCGTTTTCCCGTGCGTTTCACCCTAACATAGACAGATTGATCCGGGAAGGAAAACTGTCTCAGGTCAGTATCTGTGAAAAGGATGTAGTACCGGAAAGTCTGACCTGTATCCTGCGGCTTCTGGGTGTTCCGAAAGAAGCCTTTCCCACCAACAGGGCGTATCTGGAATTGCTGGCCCAGAACCGGGACGTTTCCGAGTATGAGATGGTGCTGCGCTGCAATGTGGTTTCCCAGGACAGCAGCGGCCGCCTGGTTTCCTTTAACGGTATGGGGCTATCTTTCCGGGAGATGGAAACCATGGCAGGACAGTTCAGTTCCCTGACGCCTGATATTGAGTTCATTCATCTGTCCGGTTACCGGAATCTGCTGGTGATGGACCGGAATGAAAGCGTATTGCGGATTCAGACCGCACCGCCTCATGAAAGCATGGGGCTTCCGGTAGAAGAACTGCTGGCTGAACTGAAGGCTTCTTCTCTTGCCATGAAACTGTTCATGCAGGAAACGGATGGAATCTTGCAGCAATATAATCGGAATGACCTGACCTATAAATTGTATCCGTGGGGCGCTTCCTGCCGGACGGAGATGCCATCCTTTGAAACGCTGAATGGGATGAAAGGCGCTCTGGTTTGTCAGACGGAAATCGTCCGTGGCATTGGCAAAGCATTGAAAATGGAAGTGCCGGAACTGTCCTATTGTACGGCGGATACAGATACCAATATCAGGGAGAAGCTGGCGGTTACCCGTAAGATGCTGGCGCGTTTCCCCTTTGTGATGACGCATTTTAACGGGACCGATGAAGCGGCCCACCGCCATGATTATGAAGGCAAGGCTGATTTTATCTCCCGTATTGATAAAGAGTTTTTAGAGCCGTTGCTGGACACGGCGGAAGAACCGCTACGCATTGTAATTTGCGGCGATCATGTGACCAGCAGTGTGACAGGGAAACATACCCGGGGCAGGGGACCGGTGATCGCTGCGGAAACAAAAACCGGGCATCCGTTGGAACGTGATATTGAAACATATCATGATATCGTTGACTTTTTAATGAAAGAGAGTGAATAAAATGGCTAAAGCAATTATGATACAGGGTACCATGTCAAACGCAGGCAAAAGCCTGGTTACGGCAGCACTGTGCCGAATTTTTCATCAGGATGGCAAACGGGTCAATCCTTTTAAATCCCAGAACATGGCCTTAAACTCCTTTATTACGGCGGAAGGCGCGGAAATGGGACGGGCCCAGGTAGTGCAGGCCGAGGCGGCCGGGGTCAAACCCAGCGTGCTGATGAACCCGATCCTGCTGAAACCCACCAGCGACAGCGGTTCCCAGGTCATTGTCAACGGCGTGGCTATTGGTACGATGCCGGCGGTGGAGTATTACAAATATAAGACAAAGCTGATTCCCGATATCATGAAAGCGTACAATACCCTGGCAGACCAGAGCGATATCATGGTCATTGAAGGCGCCGGAAGCCCGGCGGAAATCAATCTGAAAGCCCAGGATATCGTCAACATGGGCATGGCCAAAATGGCAAAATCCCCTGTACTGTTAGTAGCCGATATTGACCGCGGCGGCGTGTTCGCTTCGATTTATGGAACCCTGATGCTGCTGGAACCGGAAGAACGAACCATGGTAAAAGGCGTTATCATCAATAAATTCCGCGGCGATGTGAGCATCCTGAAACCCGGTCTGGACATGCTGGAAGAAAAGACCGGCATTCCGGTTATCGGAGTATTGCCCATGCTGAACGTGGATATTGAAGATGAGGACAGTTTATCGGAACGCCTGACCCAGGTGAAAAGTAAGAATGCTTTAATTGACATCGCTGTGGTTAAGTTCCCCCGTATGTCCAATTTTACGGATTTCAATGTGTTTGAACTGATTGACGGCGTGTCCCTGCGTTATGTTAAGAGCACGGAAGAACTGGGAAATCCGGATATGATCATCCTGCCCGGTACCAAAAATACTATAGATGATCTAAAGTGGATGCGGCAGAACGGTCTGGAAACTGCCGTGCTGCATAAAGCGAATAACGGTACGGTGGTCTTTGGTATCTGCGGCGGGTATCAGATGCTGGGCCGCAGCCTGTCCGACCCCTTCGGTTTTGACAGCGGGCATGCGGGAAGCGTGACCACCGGTATGGCCCTGCTGAATACGGAAACGGAATTTGTAGAGAATAAACGAACCATCCAGATGAAAGGGCATTTTAACCGGGTGGAAGGTATTTTCTCCGGCTTAAGCGGCAGAGAGTTTTACGGGTATGAGATTCACAGCGGAATCACGAAACTGGAAGAGACGAAGGCATTGAATACGGTGGAGCCCATCAACGAAAAGGCGGAGCCGTTTGCGGAAGGAAGCCAGACGGTACGGGGCGGCATGCAGGTTTACGGAACCTATATCCACGGCATTTTTGACGGGGAAGGTATTGCCGCAAAAATCGTAGAAGCGCTGCTGGGCAGAAAAGGTCTGAGCATGGATGATGTCAAGGTAATTGATTACCAGGAATACAAACAGCATCAGTATGATTTGCTGGCCCAGAGTGTTCGTGAGCATCTGGATATGGAAAAGGTTTATGCAATCGTAGAAAAAGGGCTGGGACAATAGATAAGGGAGTGTCTTGCCGGCCGGAGTTGTGCTGGTATGAAAACACTGACTGACGTTTTCTGTAATTCTGAAGGAGAAGTACTTTACATGGATAAAAGCAAACTGGGCCTGATCCATATTTATACTGGTGACGGAAAGGGAAAGACCACAGCTGCGCTGGGGTTGATATTGCGAGCCAGCGGACGGGGTCTGCATGTTGTGTTGGGGCAGTTTCTGAAAGGCAGGGAAACGGGAGAGCTGCATACTCTTTCCTTGCTCCCGGGAGTAAAAGTGTTTCGCGGCAAACCGCTGACCAAGTTTTCGTTTCAGATGAATGAACAGGAAAAGGCAGAGGTGCTGCAAAGCCACAATGAATTTATACAGGAACTGGCTTCGTACTGTCGTCAAGAAGAGACAGACCTGCTGGTACTGGATGAAGTAATCGGCGCCTGCGGAACTCATCTGTTGGATGAAAGTCTGTTGATTGATTTTCTGAAGCATAAGCCGGAACATCTGGAAGTAGTGATGACAGGACGCAACCCGTCGCCGGAGCTGCTGGAACTGGCAGATTATGTTTCAGAGATTTGCAAACGCAAGCATCCCTTTGATAAAGGAATTCCTGCCAGGGAAGGAATTGAAAAATAGGTGAAATGATACGGAAGATATATTGTCGTTATTTTTTTGTTTGCGTATAATAGTATTGTTGTCAGAGTCCGGGTTACCGGAGTCAAAAGGTGCAAAAGTATGGCAACCGTATCATCGATAAGAATTCATGAAACAAGGAGGTACCACATGAACCTGGAAAATGTACTGCCAATGGATATCGAAAAGCGCAGTTTTGAAATTATTACAGAAGAATTAGGCGAGTTAAAATTGGATCCGGATAAAGAAAGCATCATCAAACGCTGCATCCACACCGCAGCGGATTTTGATTATGCCCGTACCATGCGGTTCAGTGACAATGTGGTTGCGGACACGCTGGCCATTATGAAAAATGGCGGTTTTACCATTGTGACGGATACCAAGATGGCACAGACGGGTATCAATAAAGCCGCACTGGCCAAACTGAACGGGAACGCCGTATGCTTTATGAGTGACCCAGACGTGGCAGCCCGGGCAAAAGAAGCGGGAAGCACCCGTGCCGCCGCCTGCATGGAGAAAGCGGCAACGCTCCAGGGGCCGGTCATCATTGCGGTAGGTAATGCACCCACTGCGCTGGTACGGTTGGACGAACTGGTAAAAGAGGGTAAAATAAAACCGGCGCTGGTCATCGGTGTTCCGGTAGGCTTCGTCAATGTGGTACAGTCGAAGGAAATCATTATGGCAAGCGGCGTGCCGTACATCGTGGCGGTCGGTCGGAAGGGCGGCAGCAACGTGGCCGCGGCTATCTGTAATGCACTGATGTACAAGTTGACCAGCGAACAGATGAACCGGAAATAAAAAGTAACTAATTATGAAGGGTTTGGAGAAGAAGATATTTTTGTTGTTGAAAATCTAAACGAATGGAGGAATTTAACATGAACAACAAAGCTGAACAATTCAATGCATTTTTGGAGGACCAGAAGATAAAGGTTTTCCAGATGGAAGAACTTGAAGGGAATGAACAACATACCGTTGTGTTCCGGTCTTTTCTCGGAGTAGAAGGACAGCAGCTTCCGACCATAGTAATTATTGATGACAGTATTTTTTCTATCATCCGTGTACAGATTGCTCCGCAGGCTTTGAAAGACGAAAATGCTGCGGATCTTCTGAAGATGGTTAACGGACAAAATATGATGTACAAACCGTTTAAGCTGTTCTTTGATGAACGGGGCGACCTGATGCTTGATGTCTGCCTGGTTACCGATAAGGATAAGTTGGATGGGAACGAGGTGTATCAGTTATTCAGTGTAATCATTAATTACTTAGATGAAAATTATCGTAATATCATGAAAGTAGTTTGGAGATAAATTTTCATAGCAAGAAAATATTTATGCTGACAGTCGTGGAGTTAAATTTCCACGACTGTTTTATTTGTCCCTTTTGGTCGGATTTTGCGGCACGGTGCAGTGGCAGCTCTCTCGAACAAACAATAGAATGCTGGTAAGTTAAGTTACAAAGAGACAAACAAATAGACTGTCTATATTATATAACAGAGAGCAGGTTCCAAACCCGCGCCATAACTGGTCTGACGAAAATTTTCCGGTCACTAAACTGACCGGACGCAATGTCCGCCTGGCGAAGTTGCCCGAACTGAAGATACATGTTATTAACAATTCATTTCTGGATGAGGTTGACGAAAAGAATTCGCATTTTTTCTGAGATGTGATATAATATATAGTATCGTTTTATCCTGAATTAAAAATGGAAGAACGCAGAGAATACATTTTATCTGGAGGACTGGTAGAGTGCCGGTGTTAGATTTAATAAGAGTTGATCGGAATAAATGTGTAAAGTGCGGGCTGTGTGTGGCGGATTGCCCGGCCTGTATTCTGGATATGGGAGAGAACGGTCCGGAATGTCATGTGGATCGCGGTTGTATGAGTTGCGGCCATTGCGTGGCGATCTGTCCTACAGGAGCCATGGATAATAAGTATACACCGCGGGAAGAAATGGTCCCGGTTCCTGCTTCTGTTATTTCGGAACAGCAGGCCTACGATTTTCTCCGATCCCGTCGCAGTGTGCGACTGTTTAAACCGCAGCCGCCAAAACAGGAGGATGTTTTAAAACTGTTGAATATCTGCCGCTATGCGCCCACTGCGGGTAACAGCCAGAGCATGTATTTTACGGTCATATCCAATCCGGACACGCTGGCTGCGATTCGTAAGGCTACCGCTTGCTGGATGGCTGAAGAAGTAGAAAAAGGAACGGTCAACAAACGGTATTTTAAAGCCGTGCTGCATACGTTTCATGAAAAAAAGGTGGACATTATCGGGCGTAATGCACCGATGCTCATCTTTGTATCAACCAGGCGTCTGAATGTGACCGGTGTCAGCAACAGCGAGCAATGTCTGGCTTATGCGGAACTGTTTGCGCCGGCTGTTGGCCTGGGAACGACAATTGCCGGGTTCATTCAGGCCTGCGCTATTGCCGGCTACAAACCGCTACTGGATCTGGTCGGGATTCATCCCAAACAGAAACTGGTGGGATGTATGATGGTAGGCTATCCACGGGTTAAGTATAAGCTGATGCCGGAACGCCAGCATCTGAAATGCGAATTTAAGGAGTAGAAAACAGCAGCCTGTATTTCGTAAGGAGATACAGGCTGTTTTTATCGGAATTTGTATTTGAGATATTCAATATGAAGTGTTATAATCTATTTAAAGCTAAACAATCATTTAATATGTTTGTTTAGAATGCTTGTTAAAAATGGGAGGAAGAGAACATGAAAAAATCAGTAGCATTTTTAGCAACAGCAGTATTGTCACTGTCCATGTTGTTCAGCGGTTGCGGCGGCGGTGATAAAAAAGCTGAAGGTCCGAAAGCGGATAATGCGGCAAAAGAACTGACAGTATATACTGCCCGCAGTGAAAGCCTGAATAATGCGGTAATCAAGAACTTCGAAAAAGATACAGGAATTAAAGTTAACGTTGTCGTTGCCGGTACGGGCGAAGTTGTGAAGCGTGTAGCTTCCGAAAAAGCGAACCCGCTTGGTGATGTATTGTGGGCCGGCAGTGAAGCCATGTTAGCTTCCAAAAAAGAACTTTTCATGGAATATGTTTCCAAAGAAGATCCGAATATGATGGAGGAATTCCGTAATACAACAAAACTCTTCACACCGGCATTTTCTGATCCGACAGTTATGATTGTAAATAAGAAGTTGAAAGGCGATATGAAGATTGAAGGGTTCGGCGATCTGCTGAATCCGGCGTTGAAAGACAAAATTGCCTTCGGTGATCCGGTAAACTCTTCTTCAGCGTTCCAGTCTCTGGTTGTTATGCTGTATGATATGGGCAACGGGGATCCGTTCAGCAAAGAAGCCTGGGATTATTGTGATAAATTCTTAAAACAGCTGAACGGTAAGATGATGAACAGCTCCAGCCAGGTTTATAAAGGTGTGGCAGGCGGAGAATATATTGTGGGCCTGACCTGGGAAGATCCGGCGGCTACGTTGGTTAAGAGCGGCGCTCCGGTTGAAGTTGTGTTCCCAAAAGAAGGCGCTTTGTACGCTCCCCAGTCTGTACAGATTATCAAAAACTGCAAGCATCCTGAAAATGCAAAGAAGTTCGTTGATTATATGCTGAGCGAAAAGATCCAGAATCTGGTTGGCACCACGTTAACAGTTCGTCCGCTTCGTAAGAATGCTAAACTGGCGGATTATATGACGCCGGCCAGCAAGATCAAAATTGCTCCGAAATTTAATGAAAAGTGGGTTTCCGAGAACAAGGAAAAATTCACCAAGGAATTCACCAAACATCTGGAAAAATCCATGTAGTTGTAAAACGGCATAAGGAACTGCGGGGTCATTCCGTAATCAATTTGTGCTGAAGCTATGAATGGCGCCAATATATGAATTGGCGCCATTTTGTATTATGGTAAGGAGAATGGTGATGAGCGTTTCAATTGATGTTGATAATGTAATTAAAAAATATGAGGATACAACCGTAATCAACGGATTATCCCTGAAAATCCATCCGGGAGAATTTTTTACATTATTAGGTCCCTCCGGTTGCGGGAAAACAACGTTATTGCGTATGATTATCGGCTTTAATTCCATTGAAGGCGGAACGATTAAAGTCGATGGTAACGTAATTAACGATATTCCCGTCAACAAGCGGAACATGGGAATGGTGTTTCAGAATTATGCAATCTTTCCCCATATGTCTGTTTTCGATAATGTGGCTTTTGGCTTGAAGCAACGGAAAGTTCCGGCGGCAGAAATTGAAAAGTCCGTTGCTGAGATTTTGGATGTAGTCAAGATCGGACACTTGAAAGACCGAATGCCTACACAGCTTTCCGGAGGTCAGCAGCAGCGCGTTGCGCTGGCAAGGGCTATCGTGATTCATCCGCAGGTACTGCTTATGGACGAACCGTTATCTAACCTGGATGCAAAACTGCGGGTGGAAATGCGGAATGCAATCAAAAACATTCAACAGCAGGTCGGCATTACCACAGTGTATGTGACCCATGACCAGGAAGAGGCCCTGGCGGTTTCGGACCGTATTGCCGTAATGCATGACGGCGTCATCCAGCAGGTAGGTTCTCCGCAGTACATTTATCAACGACCGGCCAATCGTTTTGTATCTACATTTATTGGCCTGTCAAATATTTTTAAAGCGGTTATCCGAAAAAACGGGGCGCAGCAGGTTCTTTCCTTCGGAAAATACCAGGTGCCCATGCAGACGCTGGATGCTGCAGCTGTTTCCGAATATGCTGCCGCCTGTGGGACGGCAGATATCCCTGTAACGGTTGCCGTCCGTCCGGAAGAGTTTACGGTACACATGGATGGGGAAGGTCTGGACGCAGTTGTGAATTACAGCGTATTCCTGGGCATTTCTACCCATTACTTCCTGACCATGTCCGACGGTCAGCAAGTGGAAGTGATTACGCCTTCGGACGTGGGGCGGATCATTCCGAATCATACTGCTGTTAAATTGCGTGTTGAAGCAGAACGCATCAATGTTTTTACAGAGGATGGCATGCGCTCGCTGATTATTCAGACAGAAGACATAAATGGCAGGCGAATTGGTGGTGAAGACGCATGAAGAAGCCAAACATCTGGACCGGATTTACATTGGTAATATTATGCTTTTTCCTTTTGTTTGTCGTGTATCCGCTATTTTTAATTATGTACCAGAGTGTAGTGGATCCGGAAACACATGCGCTGACCTTTGATTATTTTACTAAGTTTTTTGGCCGCAAGTTCTATTGGAGCACGTTGGTCAACAGTTTCAAGGTAACGGTTTGCGCCACGCTGCTGGCGGCAATTATCGGTTTGCCTATGGCGTATGTACTTCGCAGCTTTAAAATACCTTACAGCAAATATGTCAATATTTTAATTGTCATTTCGTATTTATCACCGCCTTTTATCGGTGCATACGCATGGATCCAGCTGTTGGGGCGCAATGGTTTTATTACGCAGTTGATTAACAGTCTTTTTGGTATCCAGTTCGGCGGTATTTACGGGTTTGCAGGCATTGTCCTGGTCTTTTCGCTGCAGTCGTTTCCGCTGATTTACATGTATGTTTCCGGCGCTTTGAAAAATTTGGACAGTTCCTTAAATGAAGCGGCGGAAAGCCTGGGTTGCAATGCCTTCCAGCGTGTGACCCGGATCATCCTTCCGCTGGTTATGCCTTCATTGCTGGCAGGTTCGCTTTTGGTCTTTATGAGGGTATTCTCCGATTTTGGTACGCCTATGCTGATTGGGGAAGGATTTAAAACGTTCCCGGTCCTGATTTACACACAGTTCATGGGCGAAGTCAGTACGGACGATCATTTCGCGGCGGCCCTGTGCGTGATTGTAGTCGTCATTACGTTGTTCCTGTTCTTCCTGCAGCGTATGATGGCAAAACATTATTCTTACGCTATGACGGCGTTAAAGCCTATGCAGCCGGTGTATGCAAAAGGAAGCCAGAAATTTTTTGCGTATCTGTTTGTATACGGAGTGGCGTTTATTGCCATGCTTCCGCAGCTGACGGTTATTTTCACTTCTTTCCTGGAAACCGTAGGCGGCGCGGTTTATACTGGAAAGTTTTCTTTTATGAATTATGAGAATACGCTGTTCTCCAAAGACAATATTTCTATTTTTAACACCTATGCTTTCGGTATTTGCGCAATCGGAATTGTCGTTGTTTTGGGTATCCTGATTTCGTATCTTACCGCACGCAAACCTTCTTTGCTTACAAATATCCTGGATACGCTTACCATGTTCCCTTATATTATTCCGGGTTCCGTGTTAGGTATTGCATTGCTGTCTGGCTTCAATTCAGGGGTGTTGGTCTTGTCCGGTACCGCTCTGATTATCATCATTTCCCTGACGATTCGGCGTATGCCTTATACGATCCGTTCAAGCACGGCAATCATTTCCCAGATTTCCCCCAGTGTGGAAGAAGCGGCAGTCAGTCTGGGCGCCAGCGAGTTTAAATCTTTCCGTAAGATCATGGTACCTATGATGCTTCCGGGTGTTTTGGCCGGCGCGATCATGAGCTGGATCACCCTGATCAGTGAATTAAGTTCCAGCATCATTTTGTATACCAGCAGTACCAGCACCCTGACGGTTGCGATTTACGCGGAAGTTATTCGCAGCAATTTCGGTAACGCGGCTGCCTATTCGACTATTCTGACCCTGACTTCCATTGTTTCATTACTGATTTTCTTCCGGCTCACGCATAACGAAGATGTTAGCGTTTAACACTCGGCTTTCAAAAATCTTTTCACATAAAAGTCAAGATATTAACTGTTTGATAGTGTTATAATAATTACGCTATAGCAAGAGCAAAGAAATAGAATAAGATTAAAATAATGAACTCAATGTAGGGAAGTAAAGGAGGATAATCCGATATGGCAAAATATTTAGGCGGTACGGACAGTCAGCAGGAAGAGGTTAAGGCTGAACTGATAACTCCGGGTTTGTTAAACAATGATTTTGTGTTAAATGTTTCTACCGGTATTTTTTCTTCAGAGAAAATCGGCATTAAAGACAATATTTCGTTTTATGAAGAAGTGACGCAGGAAAACGAAAAGAAGTTCAGCCTTGGCTGGGGTATCGTAGGACTGGCTATTTTTGGCCCGTTGGGTGCTTTGGCCGGCGCGATTCTTGGCGGGGACAACAAAACCTGGCACGTGGTGGCTGCCCAGATGGAAAATGGATTACGGTTTGTGGTACAGCTGGATCAGGATGAGTTTGTGAAATGGGTAAACCTAATGCCGCATAAAGCAGCTCCGTCTGGAGAAGAGGTATAAACGGCAGGTCATTCTGATTTATATTTTATAAAGAGAACGTTCTGTTTATCCCCGTTTGTATGCTTGTTTCGGATATATGGGCTAACGGGTTTGGCAGAGCTTCCGGATTGATCCTGAAAGGTTGGAACAAATGAATTGTTTGCAAGGATCCCGTCGCAGACTGTTGTTTTTATTTATGTTTTTTATGATTACGGCAGCACTGTTTGTTACGGGTTGTGGGGAAGAAGAAAAATATAATAAGGAAAAAGCGCAGATTTTGGATGAACTGAAACAGGTTCAACTGATTAAAATCCCGGAAGGTCTGGAAGGGAATGCGCTGGATGCAGCAATCGATGAGTTAGCACACAAACACAAAGCTGGTTTGGAACAAATAGACAACAGGCTGAAAGAATTGGGCGAAAAGTATGGAAAAGCGGACGCCAAATTTAAATCTGAAACTGAAGAATTACGCAAAACGTTGAAACAGGATCATATAGAATGGATGAAAGCTGCTGTTGCTCCGAAAATTAAAGGCGATGCTGTGATGGGTGTCGGCATCGGATGCCGCTGGAAAGAAATTGCGGTGATACTGGGAGAACCGATTGAGAAGAAGCAGACCGCCGGCTTAACAGAATTTAAGTATTCCGGTCTTGTGTTCAACGAAATCAGGGATCATGGTGAAACCGATGGAAAACCGTTACCGCCGTCCTATGGACCGGATGCATATTACATGACCGGAAATGGCTACAAGACGGCAAGCGGAATTCAGATTGGTATGACAAAGGCAGAAGTGTTGGAATGTTACAAAGGCAAACTTGCTTCGTTGGACGATCGTACCGATCCAAAGTTTATCATTATGCAGTACGATCCTACGCCTGATCATAAGCATGAGTATAACCAGTTTATGCAATTAACGGACGGAAAACTAACGAGGTTAATTGTAGCCAAACATTAAGTTGGGTTTCAGATGAAAAAATACCGCAGGGATTCAGTTTTTTCTGAATGCTGCGGTATTTTATTCTTCCTGCTGAATAATGATATTCACCTTATTAAGGGCGAGCTGCATGGATTGGATCGTGTTGAATCATTTCAGTTAGATGACATTATTTTGGATAATCATTTCGCCTTGTTCTTTTGTAATAAGCGGTTGATATATTCCTCGTCCGGCGTGGTATAGAATGTTTTTTGATTTGTAAATATGACAAAACCCGGTTTCGCGCCAGACGGCTTTTTCACAAAACGCCGGGGTACACAGTCTACGGGAATCTGGCTGCTGCCGCGGGCCTTGCTGAACCAGGCGGCTAATTGTATGGCGGCTTCCAACGCTTGCGGCTCCGGTTCGGGCAGGATGGTTTTCAGTAATACGTGACTGCCGGGGATTTTCTGTACATGCAGCCAGAGATCGCTGCCCGTACCGATTTTGAAAGTCACATCTTCATTTTGACGATTGTTTTTGCCGATGTAAATTGTGGTTGACTCAGAAAATATAATTTGAACAGGCGATGATTTGACGGAGGTTGGTGTTTTTCGTTTGGGAACAGGAAGGATGCCTGCTCTTTGCAACTCTTCTTTAATTTCTTCCGTTTCCTGTCTCGTGGTTACGAAATGCAGGCTTTCTTCCACACTTTCCAGATAGTTCTGCATCTCCTTTGTTTCGGCTAACTGGATAGCGATTTCTTCCTGGGCCCGTTTCAGTTTATTGTATTTTTTGTAATACTTCTGTGCGTTTTCAGCGGGGGTCAGTATGGGAGATAAGGCTACCGGAAGAGATGTGCCGTCATAAATATTGGGAATCGTGCAGGAAGCGGCTCCCTTTTGAACCTGATACAGTGCAGCCATCAGGCTGTCGGCCATGACACGGTACCTTTCCGCATCGTTGGAAAGGGACAGGTCCTGCTGCAAAACGCTGATTTTTTTATCGGTTTTTCGTAACTCGGACTGAATTGCTTTCTGTAATACTTCCTGCTCGGGCAGTTTTGCCGGCTGTAACCGGGCTGCATAACATAATGCTTCATTAATATTGGGAAAAAATTCAGAATGGCAGTCTTCCGGAACATAAGCAATCTCGTAAGGGAAAATGGTCTGGCACTGATTACGTTTGGTGACAATGGCAGTAAATGGTTGCGTTATGTTTTTTTCTGTTAGATATTTTTGTAAATCAGTAATTACGGAAATCAGGCGGTTTCGGTCCATAGGTGTGAGGTAGGTAGCGCTTAACGGAATGTTTGCGGCGGAAAGAAGCTGTAACGCAGAAGCCTTGCCGATACCGGTGGTTGCGTTGACCAACTGCTTCCATAATGAACTGGTCACTTCATCGGGGATGGCAGCAACGATCGCTGCCGGAGAAACAGTCAAAATATCCAACCCTGGCTGTGGGGGCGGCGGGTTGTAGGCATATCCGGGCTGGATTACACGAACGGAATTCATATAAGGGCTGACATGCTTCAGGCTGTCCAGGATCTTTCCGTTTTCCGCAAAAATCAGATTGGCGTTTTTGCCTGTGAGTTCCATGATAATTTGTTTTGTAAGGATCTGACTGCTTCTTCCTAACAGGCTGATTTCCAGTTCGATCACACGGTCTAGCCCATATTGACGGATCCGGGTAATTCTTCCTTCTTCCAGATGTTTGCGCAGCAGCATGCAGAAAGCCGGAGGCTCCTGCGGATTGTCCGGCGCTTCGGTTGTAAGCCGGATGGCGGGAGAGGCAGGGTTGACGTCTATAATAAAATGAATTGTGTCAGATTCCCTTTTCAGGGAAAAATACACCATATGATTTGACGGCATACCGATTTTGTAAATCCGGCTTCCTGTGACTTCCTGTTTCAGATACGCTGTCAGTGAATGTAACGTAATACCTTCCAAATTCATAATGTATCTTCCTTTTTCTTTAATTTATTTGACTGTTTGGTTGCGTTCATTTCCACAATGGTTTATAATATCGGTACAGTTTCTTTGTTATCAAGTATACCACATATTTCGTTCAAAATATCTTTCGGAGGAATCGGTATGAAAAAAGTTTTCCTTACGCTCTTATTTTGCAGCTTTGTGGCACAGTGTTTTGCACTGACTCCCATGACAGATGAAAATATGATGAAAGCAATCCAGTACGGAGTTGCCAGCAAGCAGGATAAGCAAACGCTGTATCAGCTGACCAATCCCTGGCTTATTCCGGAACGCTCTTTGAAAAACCCCTACCGGCAGAATGAAACGATTTTTGTGTATACGCCGTATTTGCTGGCCGCGATTCATGCCCGGGATAAGGTGGAAGACTCGCGGGTACCGGAACTGGCAGAAATCAGAAAGGCAATTCAGGAGTATGAGGGAATTACCCTGATCGGGGCAAGACTGAATACGCCTGTTGTTTTGCAGGAAGGCGAGTATTCGGTGAAACTGGTACAGGATAAAACCGTGCTGGCGCCGTATGCATCCACGTATTTACATCACGAGATGATAAACCGTGTTACAAAGCAGGAAAAAGGTAATAACGGATCGCAACCCGATGACGGAAAACAGCTGACAAGGAATGAAAAAAAAGAAGAGAACAAGGCAAACACAGAAAAGATTGCTGTTCTTGAAATGCAGTTTTATTTTGACAGTTCACAGTTTAACCCGTCACAGCGGTATTCCATTTTAATTTCTGACAAATATTGCGGAGAACGCCGCTTTGATGTGGATCCGGCATCAATCCGCTAAGATGGGAGGACCACACAATGGTTAAAAGCATGACCGGCTTTGGCCGGGGATGTTATGAAGAGGAAAACTTCTCTGTTACGATTGAAATCAAGTCTGTCAACCACCGCTACAATGAAACGGCAATCCGTTTGCCGCATTTTCTGAATCCGTTGGAAGACAAGATCCGCAAAACGATTTTAGCTTCTGTATCCAGAGGCCGTATTGATGTTTTTGTGACTGCCAGATACACGGATCAGGGCGCGGTGAATGTGACTGTTGATAAAGCGCTGGCGGCAGCCTATCACAATGCACTGCAGGAGGTAGGGCAGGCGATTGGCATCCCGTCTCCGTCCATCAGTGAGCAGGCAGAAATTTTGTATCTGGCGCGTTGCCCGGAAGTGATTACAGCAAAAGAGGGACTGTTTGATTGCGACGCTTACTGGCCTAAGATTAAACAGGCTGTGGACCAGGCGGTGGAAGCGCTGGTGGCCATGCGGGAGGCTGAAGGCAATAATATTGCGGCAGACTTCTATAAACGGTTGGAGTTGATTGAACGCAATGTGCTGGAAATTGAAAAACGTTCTCCGCAGGTGGTAGCAGAGTATCAGGCTAAGCTGAACGAACGGCTGGATGCTTTACTGGCGGATAAAAAGATTACGGCAGATCCGGACCGCGTGCTGCAGGAGGTTGCCATTTTTGCAGACCGGGTAGCGATTACAGAGGAAATTGTGCGGTTGAAGAGTCACATCCGTCAGTTCCGGGTTATTTTGGATGCCGGCCAGCCGGTTGGGCGCAAGCTGGACTTCCTTGTTCAGGAGTTTAACCGGGAAGCCAATACCATTGCATCAAAAGCCAATGATTTTGAACTGGCAAAAATTGTGGTGGACGTAAAGGCCGAAATTGAAAAGATACGGGAGCAGGTCCAGAACATTGAATAATGTAGAACAGGAGCAGGTATGAGTATTCAGTTGATCAATATCGGTTTTGGCAATATGGTTTCTGCCAATCGCATCATTGCGGTGATCAGTCCGGAATCAGCGCCGGTCAAACGGGTTATTTCGGAGGCGAGGGATAAAGGGCTGCTGATTGATGCCACGTATGGCAGAAAGACGCGTGCTGTGATCATTACCGACAGCAGCCATGTAATCTTGTCGGCGATACAGCCGGAAACAGTCGCAAATCGGTTTAATCCGGATACGGAGGAGATGGAGCCACAATGAAAAATAAGTCAGATAAACCACAGGGACTGTTGCTTGTCGTATCCGGACCCAGCGGCGCCGGGAAAGGAACGATTTGCAGTCTGTTGCGTAAAGAACTGCCGGAGCTTTCCTATTCGGTTTCCGTTACGACACGGGAACCCAGAGAAGGGGAAGTGGACGGCCGGGATTATTTTTTTAAAACCGTTGCCCAGGTAAAGGACATGATATTCCGGGGCGAACTGCTGGAATACGCCCAGGTTTACGGTAATTATTACGGTACGCCGAAGCCTTACGTAATGAATTTGCTGAATGAAGGCAAAGATGTTTTGCTGGAAATTGATATTCAGGGTGCGCTTCAGATTAAAAAGGTTTTTCCTGACGGCGTATTTATTTTTGTGGTGCCGCCCTCGTTGGAAGAATTGCGCGCCCGTATCTATAAACGCGGTACGGATGCGGAAGAAGTAATTGAAAAGCGCCTGAAAGCGGCAACCAGCGAACTGAGCTATGCCAGCGAGTATGATTATATTATCGTCAATGATGTGGCAGAAAAAGCAACGAAGCGTGTTTTAACGTTGCTGGAAGCGGAACGCTATCGTGCTGGACGTACCTATTTTTTGGTTGATAAGATGTTACAGAATACAGAAAAATAATTATTTGATTTTCAGGAGGCAAAATTATGAGCATGGTGAATCCCTCAATTGATAAACTGGCGACAATGGTTGACAGTAAGTATACCCTGGCTATACTGGCTGCCAAACGCGCCCGTGAACTGACAAAACCGGGGCAGTCTCTTCCCGGAAAAGAGGTCAGCATCGCATTGAAGGAAGTTGGCGAGAAAAAAATTACCTATACCCGTAAAAAGTAATGGAGCAATGATTATGCTGAAAGGGAAAAAGATTGTTCTTGGCGTAACAGGCGGTATTGCCATTTTTAAAGCGGTTGACCTTGTCAGCAAGCTGCGGAAACAGGGAGCCGAGGTTCGTGTTGTCATGACGGAGCATGCGGCGAAATTCGTTTCCCCGTTGCTTTTTGCTGAAATCAGCGGGCACAAGTGTGCCGTTTCCATGTGGGACGGACGGGATGAATTTAACGTAGAGCACATTGCCCTGGCAAACTGGGGGGACCTGCTCCTGGTGGCGCCGGCTACGGCGAATATTCTTGCTAAAATGGCCTGCGGTCTGGCTGATGATTTGCTAAGTACGGTACTCCTCGCAGCTTCCTGCCCGAAAATCGTATGTCCGGCTATGAATACGGGCATGTATGAGAATACTGCTACTCAGGATAACCTGAAAACACTGGTCAGCAGGGGAATTACCGTTATGGAACCCGCCAGCGGGGAACTGGCCTGCGGTACATCCGGCGCCGGCCGTCTGCCGGAAGTTCCGGAAATCATTGCGTATCTGGAGCGCTTTCTGGCACAGCGGGAAGGCGATATGTGTGGCCTGAAAGTAATGGTTACAGCGGCCGGTACCCGTGAACCAATTGATCCGGTGCGCTTTGTTGGGAACCGGAGCAGTGGAAAGATGGGATACTCCATCGCCAGACAGGCTTTGCTGCGGGGTGCGGACGTGACGTTGATCACAGGTCCTTCCGCTTTGACGCCGCCGCCCTATGCCAAGGTAGTTCGGGTAGAAACGACGCAGCAGATGCTGGATGCCTGTCTTGCCGTGTATCCGGATACGGATATTGTGATTAAAGCTGCCGCGGTTGCTGATTTTAAGCCGCGTTCTGTAGCGGATCAGAAAATCAAAAAAATTCACCCGGAAGACGGAATGACCATTGTGATGGATCAAAATCCTGATATCTTGAAAACACTGGGCGGAATGAAAAAACAACAGTTTTTAGTAGGATTTGCGGCAGAAACGCAAAACCTGCTGGAGAATGCGGCGAATAAAGTGAAAAAGAAAAATCTGGATATGATCGTTGCCAATGATGTTTCGCTGAAAGGCGCCGGCTTTAATACGGACACCAACATTGTCAAGTTTTTGTATCCGGACGGAACAGTGGAAGCACTGGAGATTCTTTCCAAAGATGAGGTCGCTTCCATCCTGCTGGACCGTGTGATGGCAAAACGGCATTAATCTGTTTGATAGTGTTACTGTTTTTGATTGTTTCGCTTATTGTTAATTGTTTTTTGAAACCGAAAAAACATTTCTGCTGTGAAATTACTGTGAAACGGTTGCATTGCTAAAAATTTCTGTTATAATGGTTACGATAATTAAATAAAGCTCATCACGAGCGGTGGAGGGAACTGGCCCAGTGAAGCCGCAGCAACCATTGCAATTGCAAGATTGTCAAACGGTGCTAAGTCCTTACGAGAAATCGCAAGATGAGATCATAATATTTTTAAGATGCTCTCACATGTGCGAGGGCATCTTTTTTTAAGGAAAGGAGCATAAAAATGCGCAAATTATTTACTTCTGAATCCGTTACGGAAGGACATCCGGATAAAATTGCCGATCAGATTTCGGATGCGATCCTGGATGCAATTTTAGCGGAAGACCCTAATGGCAGGGTTGCCTGTGAAACCGTAGTAGCTACCGGCCAGATCCATATCGTAGGTGAAATTTCAACGACCTGTTTTGTGGACATTCCCAAAATTGCCAGAGAAACAGTGTTGGGTATCGGCTATGACAGGGCAAAATACGGTTTTGACGGTTCTACCTGCGGTGTGTTGATTTCCATTGACGAACAGTCCAGTGATATTGCTATGGGCGTAGATAAATCTAAGGAAGCAAAAGAAGGTTCCGCTGCGGAAGACGAAGCCGGCGCCGGTGATCAGGGCATGATGTTCGGCTATGCCTGTGATGAAACACCGGAACTGATGCCGCTGCCGATTTCCCTGGCCCACAAACTGGCGCGCAGGCTTACCGAAGTTCGAAAGAACAAAACGTTGACCTATTTGCGTCCTGACGGAAAAACCCAGGTAACGGTAGAATATGAAGATGAAAAACCGGTGCGTGTGGATACCGTTGTCATCTCCACCCAGCATGATCCCGATGCGACCCAGGAACAGATCCGCAAGGATATGATTGAACTGGTTATCAAGGAAGTGGTACCTGCAGAACTGTTGGATGAAAATACCAAATACTTTATCAATCCCACCGGCCGTTTTGTGATTGGCGGTCCCCAGGGGGACAGCGGTCTGACAGGACGTAAAATTATTGTGGATACCTATGGCGGTATGGCCCGTCATGGGGGCGGCGCATTTAGCGGTAAGGATCCTTCCAAGGTGGACCGTTCCGCTGCGTACGCGGCACGTTATGTGGCTAAAAATATTGTGGCGGCAGGGCTGGCAAAGCGTTGTGAGATTCAGTTGGCGTATGCGATCGGTGTAGCGCAGCCTGTTTCTATTTTGGTAGATACTTTTGGTACCGGCGTCATTGCAGACGACAAGATTGCGGAACTGGTACGCAAAAACTTCTCCTTAAGTCCGACGGGTATTATCCGCAGCATGGATCTGCGCCGTCCTATTTACAAACAGACTGCCGCTTACGGACATATGGGGCGGACCGATATTGATGTTCCGTGGGAACACACAGATAAAGCTGCAGCATTAAAAGAACAGGCCGGAATTTAGCAGTTCCTTTACAAAACAGAAAATTAATACTATAATTAGTGTATATTAAATGGCTGGTACGTGGATATTATGGCGTCTTATATGTGCCCTGAAGCTAAAAAAATGTACAGTACTATAGTTATTAAAGTCGGGAAGACCGGGTTGCGCGTTGCGCTTGAAAGGACTGAGTAAAATAGGCTTAACATCTAGACAGAAACAAATTGCGGAAATTGTCAGGCTGGAAGGTCCTATTACAGGACAGCACATTGCGGATAAATTAAATGTGACAAGGGCGGCGTTGCGCTCCGATCTGGCCATTTTGGTCATGAGCGGCGTGATTGACGCGCGCCCCAAAGTCGGCTATTTCTTTAATGGCAAAAGTACGCTGGGATTACTGACGGAAGAGGTTTCTGTTATTTTGGTATCTGATATCCAGTCATCGCCGGTCGTGATCAAAAATTCAAAAAGTGCATATGATGCTATAATCAGCATGTTTGTAGCCGATGTTGGCTCGGTCTATGTAGTGGATGAGAGAAATCTGCTGGTTGGTGTTGTTTCACGTAAAGATCTTCTGAAACTGGCTACCAACAGTAATGGTGATATGAAGACGATACCTGTCGTCATGGCGATGACACCGCTTTCAAAAATGGTCATGGTTTTTCCCGATACGACGGTAGCTGTTGCGGCAAGGAAGGTAATTGATAATCAAATCGACAGCCTTCCCGTGGTTCGTTGTGTCGATAAAAAAACAAATGACTATGAGATTGTAGGCCGTATTACCAAAACGAATTTTACAAAGCTGTTTGTTGATATTGCAGAGGGAAGGGAAGTGAGTCATCATGACTGACAGTAACCCGATTATCTACGCATTGTCAGATTCAATTGGCGGAACGGCGGAGTCTGTTATTAAGGCAACGGTCAGCCAGTTTACGGAAACAAAGTTTGATGTGATACGGGTTCCTTATATAAATAATAAAGAACAGATTGACGAGGCTCTGGAGGAAGCGGCACGACATAAGGCCGTAGTGTGTTATACGATAGTAAACCCGCGCCTTCGTGAACATCTTGCGGACAGAGCTGTGGAATTGCAGATACAGGTGGTTGATGTTCTGGGTCCTATGTTGCGGGCCATCCAGAAGAATTCCGGATTGCTTCCCAAAAACCAGGCGGGATTGATTCATGCGCTGGACCATGAATATTTCAAACGTGTAGAAGCGGTAGAATTTGCGGTTAAGTATGACGATGGTAAGAATCCGTTGGGCCTTTTAAAGGCGGATATCGTTATAATCGGTGTATCGCGCACATCTAAAACGCCGTTGTCCATGTACCTGGCTCATAAACAGCTTAAAGTAGCTAATGTTCCCTTAGTACCGGAAGTCGTTCCCCCGCCGGAACTGTTCAAGGTACCGCATCATAAAATTATCGGTCTCCTGATTGATCCGTACAAACTGACCGATATCCGTATGACCCGTCTGAAAGCGATGGGACTTTCTGAAGATGCTACATATGCAGATGTGGACCGCATCAACGAAGAACTGGATTATGCCAAAGGGATCATGCGGCGGGTGCACTGCATGATTATCAATGTGTCGAATCGTGCTATTGAAGAGACTGCCGGTATTATTCTGGATTATTATTATAAGAATAATGCAGCCCGCCGGTAAGGAGCAGCTATACTGATTATGAATGTTCGAGAATATACAGAAGGGCTGGAACAGAAGAATCTGATGCCCTGGGCCTGCAAGAGCGCAGCTTCCCACCGTCTGTCGGAGGAACCGCAGGATGATTTGCGCACCGCGTTCCAGCGGGATCGGGACCGTATTATCCACAGCAAAGCGTTCCGGTCCCTGAAGCATAAAACCCAGGTCTATCTGTCACCGGGCGATCATTATCGTACCCGCCTGACCCACAGCATGGAGGTCTCACAGATTTCCCGTACGATCGGTCGTGCGTTGCGCCTGAATGAAGATATGATTGAAGCTGCTGCACTGGGCCATGATCTGGGACATACGCCTTTTGGTCATGCCGGGGAGCGGGCCATCAATAAATATACGGGTCATTTTACACATAACGAGCAAAGTATCCGGGTGGTTACGTATTATGGCCGGCAGGGACGAGGTCTGAATCTGACTGCGGAAGTGCAGGATGCAATCTTGTGTCATACCGGGGAAAAACTCCCGGGTACGCTGGAAGGCGCTATTGTACGCCGTTGCGACCGTATCTGTTATTTGTGTTCCGATTTGGATGACAGTATCCGGGTCGGGCTGGCCGGTCCTGATAAACTGCCGGGGATTGTGGCCATGCGTTTGGGAACACAGCCATCCCAGATTCTGGACATACTGGTTCACAATATTGTTGAATGCTCTGCCGGTAAAGATAAAATAATTTTAGATTCGTATTATGACGAAGCGGTAGAGGAGTTCCGCGACTTTATGTTTGCTTACGTGTATGAATGCCCTGCACTGGAAAAGGAACACCAGAAAGCAGAGCATGTGATCATGAGTCTGCTGGATATGTATGAAAAGGAACCACAGTTGCTTCCGGAAGATGTTCAGTTGAATTTTGACCGCTTCGGCAAAATGACGGCGATTGTGGATTATGTGGCAGGGCTGACAGATTTAAGCGCTGTCAGGATGTTCAATCAGCACTTTGTGCCAAAGGTCAGCGAATAAAAGAAACAGTTAATAAAATGAATCCGTGTTTTTATATAAAGATATTGATGAAAGAGTCTTATTGAATTTCATAACAGGAGCAGCGGATAAGCGACTGAATACAAAACAGTCGCTTACGTTTTTTTATTAATCAGTGTTTCCTTAAACTAACGTGTCAAGTGTTTTTGCGTGAAAAAAGAGGATTTTTTTTTGAAATATAGAATAAGTAATTGAAATTCGATAATAAGGAACCTACGATTGATGGATCAGCAGTATGAAGATTTTAAAAAACAGGTAAAAGACAGCTCTGATATCGTCGATGTCATTGGCGGTTACATCTCGCTGCAGAAAAAAGGGCGTTACTATTGGGCCTGCTGTCCGTTTCACGGGGAAAAGACACCTTCATTCAGTGTGGATAAGGAACGACAGTTTTTTTACTGTTACGGTTGTCATACCGGGGGAGATGTATTTACCTTTGTACAGAAAATAGAGAACAGCACATTCCCGGAAGCGGTCAAATCGCTGGCTGCGCGTGCCAATATCCCCATTCCCGAATCGCATCGGACGGCGGCTGATGTCCGCAGGGAAGAAAAACGAAAAGACATGTACCGGGTTAACGATTTGGCCTGTCGTTATTTTTCTGCATGCCTGCATAAAACAAAAGCCGGATTAGCAGCGCTGGATTATTTTCATAACAGAGGGATTACCGATACGATTATTGAACGCTTTTCCCTGGGCTTTTCCCAGCCTTCTTTTAATGCGCTGCAGACGAACATGGTGAAAAAAGGCTGTACGTTGGAACAGCTTGCTGCTGCAGGGCTGATACGGAATAAGAACGGTCATTACAGCGATTTTTTTGTCAACCGGGTGATGATTCCTATCAAGGATCCGCGGGGAAAAGTGATTGCTTTCGGTGGCCGCGTGATGGACGACGGTCTCCCAAAGTATTTGAATACAGGTGAAACCGATATCTTTCAGAAACGGGAGACCTTGTTTGGCCTGGATGTGGCTCTCAAGCCGATTCGTGAAGCGAAGGAAGCGATTATCGTGGAAGGCTACATGGATGCAATCAGCCTTCATGCAGCCGGAATTAACCGGGTTGTAGCTTCCTTGGGGACTGCGTTTAGCGAGCAGCATGCGAAACTGCTTCACCGTATTACAGAGAATGTTGTGTTTGCCTATGACAGTGATGACGCGGGACGGCGCAATGCGGTACGGGCGGTCAGTATTGCCAAAAAAGCGGGACTTTCGGTCCGGGTGCTGAATGTGCCGGAAGGCAAGGACCCGGATGAATATGTCCGCCACGTTGGCAGAGAAGCCTTTGAAAGCCTGGTAAAAAATGCGTGGAATGGTACAGAATTTCAGATCCGTTACACGATTTCCAAAAATAATGTTTCGAATCTGGCAGGAAAAGTTCAATGTGTGTCGAATATAATTCCGTACCTGCAGGAGTGCAGTACAGAGATAGAAGCTGCCGGGTACATTAAGTTCCTGGCGCAGCAACTGGTCATCGATGAAGGCCTGATCAGGGGGGAATACAGGAAAAAAACTGTGGCGCGTTCGCTCCGCAACAATGCGGTTCCCCAAACTTCCGGGCAATATTCGCAACCGGTTCCCAGCGTATTGGAGCAGGCAGAAAGTAATTTGTTATTGTTATTCTTCCGGTATTCCGGCATGATAGATTTTTACAGGGAAATCTTACATCAGATTGGTTTTGTGTCTCCTGTCCGTCAGAGCATCTATGAAAAAATTTGCAAATTGGAAAACGCTGATTTTTCCATGGTCAAAGAGAGCTTGTTTGCAGCTGGTGACGCAGATATCAATACGGAAACCGCAAGAATTTTGGCTGGAGAAGATTTTGCAACCGATGAAGAAGACCGGAAGCGGATTGCGGACGACTGTATCCGTAAAATGCAGCAGAATTTTCTACAGCGTGCCTATGAGGATCACAGGCGCCTTGCAGATACGTATGCAAGCATGAATGATCCTAGATTTCATGAAGAGTTAAAAATATGCAATGAGTTAAGAGGGAAGATTACAAATCTGTATGGCAACTAAAAAGAAGAAATCCAACAAAAAACTGAATATGGAAATTGCAGAAGAAACGATTGCGGCGAAACCGAAAAAAGCGGTAAAACAGGATGGCAAAGCAAAGAAGGCGGCTGTAAAACCCGCAGCGGATGTAATATCCAAAAAGATGCCGGAAAAGACCGCGAAGAAGGAACCTGCAAAGGTTTCAGCCAAACCTGATGTGAAGAAACCTGTTGTTAAAGCAAAAAAACCTGCAGGTATTGCAGAAACCAAACCGGAAGAGGCTAAAAAGCAGGCAAAAAAAGCAACGACGAAAAAGGCTGAGACTGATAAAAAGATTTCGGAAAAGCTTCAGGTTAAACCGAAGGAAGCAAAGCAGTCTGCTGCCAAGCCGGAAACGGCAAAGAAACCGTCAGCTAAACAGGAAGAAAAGAAATCTGCAGTGAAAGAAGCAAAAAAACTGGCCGCTAAACAGGAAGAAAAGAAATCTGCAGTAAAAGAAGCAAAGAAACCGGCAGTTAAAGCAGAAGAAAAGAAATCTGCGGTGAAAGAAGCAAAGAAACCGGCAGTTGAAGCAGAAGAAAAGAAATCTGTGGTGAAAGAAGCAAAAAAAGCAGCCGTTAAAACAGAAGAAAAGAAATCTGCGGCAAAACCTGTCGAAAGCAAAAAGACTGCAGCAAACACAGTTAAAAAGCCTGTAGCAAAGTTGGATGCGATTACTAAAACTGAATCCAAAAAGACAAATGCCAAACCGGAAACCAAGACGACAGACGCCGAAAAAGCGGAAGTAAAAGTTGTCAGGGAAACGAAAGCCGCTGCGAAAAAGGCAACCGCAAAAGTAACGGCTAACGATGAGATAAATTCGGCAGCAAATGTAGGTCAGAACAAGAAGAAAGCGGTTAATAAGCCTTCTGCAAAAGAACCGGATGCTGAGAAAAAGATAAGTGCGCCCAAAAACAGCTCTCCTGTAGATAAGCAGGCATTAAAACAGAAAAATAAAAATGAGTTGGCAGAACCTGAAAAGCAAAAAACAGAAAGCTTTGAAGCATTGCAACCGGCATTAGAAGCAAGTGAAGAACTGCTTGCCCTGATGCCTGCAGGTTTTCCTGTAGAAAAACTGTTGGAATTGGAGTCCCGTGCGAAAGCGAACAGCAATATTCTTTCGGACAGTGAAGTGAACGATATCCTTCCTCCATCTGTAAATTCTGCGGAAGCGATTGATTTTATGATGGAGTATCTGCAGAGTAAGGGAATCAATATTATTTATCCGCAGGATGAAGATGAAGACACATTGTTACCGCCGGCTGAAGATGAAGAGGCAGAGAAAGAAGCGGAAGAAATTACCGAAGCTGAAATTGCATCTTCCATGACTGTACCCGACGGCGTTAACATTGATGATCCTGTGCGCATGTACCTGAAAGAAATTGGCCGTGTTCCTCTGTTGCAGAGTGAAGACGAAATAGAGCTGGCCAAGCGCATGGATAAAAGCAAACAGATTGAACGGATTGGTAAGGCCCATAAAAAATCGGATGAACCTTTAAAATTTAAAACTAAAAAAGAATTCGAAGACGCTTTTCAGAAGTTAAACGATCTGTTAGCAACAGAACAATCCATTACAGATATGCGCTCTATTCCTGTTGCTTTCCGTAAGTTTAGTGAAAAACAGAAAAACGGTGAAAAATACAGTGTTGCGGATTTTGTCGCAGATACCGCCCAGTTTACGAAGAATGAGCGTGGCCGTTTCATCAGCTTGTTGGAAGACGAAAAGCTGAAATGTGCGGATTGGGAAAAGGAATGCCCGGAACGGGAAGAGGACAACGAGCCTGAACCGCATAATCTGAATGAGATCAGCAAGCTGATTGCTGCATCCGAGGCGTGGATCAATACGCGTTTGGAAACAATCAGCCCCAAAAGTAAAGTGTACAGGACAGATAAAAAGAACGCGCAGCGTCTCGTGGAAATAAAATCACAGTTTTCGGCTTTACTGGAAGAGATTAAGCGGCAGGGAAATGAAGCAAAGCGTTTCCTTTCAGAAGCAAATCTCCGTCTGGTCGTAAGTATTGCCAAACGGTATGTAGGACGCGGCATGTTATTTTTGGATCTGATTCAGGAAGGAAACCTGGGACTGATTAAAGCGGTTGAAAAGTTTGATTATAATAAGGGCTTTAAGTTCAGTACGTATGCAACCTGGTGGATTCGCCAGGCTATTACACGGGCTATTGCCGATCAGGCCAGGACCATTCGTATTCCGGTGCATATGGTGGAAACCATCAATAAGCTGATCCGCGTATCCCGTCAGCTGTTACAGGAATTAGGGCGTGAACCGACTCCGCGGGAAATTGCGGAACTGATGGAGACCACGGAAGACCGGGTGAGGGAAATCATGAAAATTGCCCAGGAACCCGTTTCTCTGGAGACACCGATTGGAGAAGAAGAAGATTCCCATCTGGGCGACTTTATCGAAGACCATGATGCTCCGGCTCCGGCAGATGCAGCATCTTTTTCGCTGTTACGTGAAAAATTGAACGAAGTACTCGACACATTAAGCAGTCGTGAAAGAGAAGTACTGGAGCTTCGGTTTGGCCTAAATGACGGACGGCAGCGTACGCTGGAAGAAGTGGGTCAGCATTTTGGCGTTACCCGTGAACGTATCCGTCAGATTGAAGCCAAAGCATTGCGCAGGCTGCGCAGTAAACGCAGCAGCCAGTTACGTGCCTTTGTGGCTGATACAGATGAAGATACCGACAAGAAACCAAGAATGTAAACTGTTTTAAAAAGTAAACACGACACGTTTCAGTTAAAAAACGAACCCGCTTCAGATAGTTTTTCTGAAGCGGGTTTAACTCCAAAAAATCAAGCCTATCCCATAGTGAGATAGGCATTTTTTGTTTTTTGTTTTGCCGCAAGGAAATTATGATTCACACTCTTGCGTTCTGTATATAAAATTTTGTACCATCTGAAGAATGGTGGGCCTAGTAGGATTCGAACCTACGACCAAGCGGTTATGAGCCGCCGGCTCTGGACCAGCTGAGCTATAGGCCCGTAGTTTTTCAACAACAATTATTTTACCCGAACTTCACGTTGGTGTCAAGCTAATCTGTAAATCAAAAATTTAACGAAAAAATGTGAAAAAATACGGAAAATTGTTAAATTGGGCTTGCCAATGCTGATAAACACTGTTATTATAATCATAGATGCAGAAGAAAACGGGCATCTTAATATTTTTTTATAAAAAGGAGATTTTACGATGAACAAAAAAGAACTTATTGTAGCAGCTGCTGCAGCATCTGGATTGTCTCAGAAAGACGTTGAAAAAGCATTGAAAGCCTTTACTGAAGCTGTTGTTGAAGAAGTTGCCCAGAAAGGCAAAGTACAGCTGATTGGTTTTGGTACTTTCGAAGCTCGTGAACGCGCTGCCCGTACCGGCAAGAATCCGCAGACCGGCGCAGCAATCAAGATTGCTGCTGCTACTGTTCCCGCTTTCAAAGCAGGCAAGGCTTTCAAGGAAGCAGTTAATGCCAAACCGGCAAAAAAAGCTAAAAAAGTTAAAAAATAAGTTCTGTTTCCCGAACGGTCTGTCTGTTATACAGGCAGACCGTTTTTATCTAACGTACTGCATAGCAAATGAATGTATAGTTGACAGATGTATAGACAGAGATTTTTTGATTACTGAATAGTATTATATTTTGACGGAGAAAATGATGATTCACATTGGTGAACGGCTGAAAACAGTGGCTTCCATGGTTCCCTTGTGTCAAACGATGGCTGATATCGGTACAGATCATGGGTATGTGCCGGCGTATCTGGCGCTGTCAGGGCAGTGTCGGCATGTGATTGCTTCTGACATTGCGGAAGGACCTTGTCGGGCAGCTGCTGAAACCAGAGACAGATACAGTCTGTTTGGTCAAATGGAAATCCGTACTGCACCGGGATTGAAGGGACTGAGCGCCGGGGAAGCGGAAGCAGTCGTAATTGCCGGAATGGGCGGCGCGACGATTGTCAGTATTTTGGAAGAAGATCCGGAGATTGCTGCAACCGTAGAAACCTTTGTTCTGCAGCCGATGAATGCGGCAAACCTGTTACGCCGTTGTCTGGTACAGCACGGATATCGTATTGCGGACGAGGCTCTCTGCAAAGAAAATGGTCACATATATGTAATTATTAAAGTAATTCATACGGAGAAAAAACAAAAATTATCTGCGATTGAAGAGGAACTGGGTCCCTGTATAATGGAAAAGAAACCTGCATTATGGCAGGAATTTATACAAGAAAAATCGGAACATTACCGCCGTTTATTGCGGCAGATGGAAGTCAGCTCTGCGGCAATGAACAGTGATAAATATAAAGATATGAAAAACATGCTTGTGAAAGTTGACGCACTGATAAATAAATCGATATAATAATATTTAAGGAACTTTTTTCTTCAAGTTTATTTAAAGAAGAGGAACTGCAATGTTTATTTTAGTAAAAGATATTGTTAAGATTATGAGCGAAATGGCGCCGGCACGTCTGGCGGAAGACTGGGATAACGTGGGACTGCAGGTTGGCCGGTATGAAAAAGAAGTGCGTGTGATTTTATGTGCGCTGGATTTTTCCGCAGAAGTGCTGGAACAGGCTGCGCAGCTCCACGCAGATATTATCGTAACACACCATCCGGCCATTTTTCGCGGCATCAAGAAGCTGACCGATCAGGACTGGCGTACCACATTGTTGTTGGAAGCGGCGCGTCAGGATATTGCGGTCTACAGTGCCCACACGAATCTGGACAGTGTGGCCGGCGGGGTAAATGATGTACTGGCAACTCTTTTGGAACTGGAAAATGTGAATGGTTTTTCCGGCGATGATACACTGGAAGGCATCGGACGTATCGGTGTTCTGAAACAACCCATGGATATAACTGCTTTTGCTGAAAAAGTGAAAAGTGTTTTGAAACTAAACCATGTGACAGTTATCCCGGCAGACCGTCCGGTACATAAAGTAGCTGTATGCGGCGGCAGTGGGATGGATTTTCTGGATTGTGCTGCGGAGGCCGGTGCGGATACGTATGTGACAGGCGATGTAAAATATCATGACGCACAGGATGCAAAGGGAAAACATATCAACCTGATTGATGCCACCCATCAGGGGACGGAACTGCCTGTGGTGAACGAGCTGGCAGACCGGCTGGCCCTGCGGCTGAGCCGGGAAGGTTACACGGCGAAAGTACTGGTGGCAAAAGAAACAAAACTGATGCAAATTTTGTAATGTTTAGGGGCAGTTTTCGGTAAGGTAATATTTAAGATGGTTTGTAATATCAGGCTTAAACGCAAAGTGTAAGTCGATAACTTATAAATGATAAAGAGGCGATACGAATGATTGAAAATATAAAAGCGGGGGAACGGATCACCCAGGCGGTGCTGTTGCGCCTGCAGAAAGTGGGCAACTCTTCCAACGGAGGTGTGTTTGCCAGAGGGACGGTAGAAGATAACAGCGGAAAAATCCAGTTCATTGCGTTTGACCGGGATATTGTAAACCGGCTGCGTGACCTGGACGCGCCCAAAGCGTTTATGATTTCCGGTCCGGTGGACATTGTCAAATACTCGTCCACGCTGGCGCTGCAGGTAGTGGTACAGAAGCTGGACAATATCATGCCGGAGGACGATATTTCCAATCTGGTTCCCACCGGCGGTTTTGATATGGCCGTCTATAAAAGCAAACTGGAAACGCTGATCAACGGCGTGAAGACGCCCAGCCTGCGTACGCTGCTGAAGAAAATATTCAGCGGTTCCTTTTATGAAGAATTCTGTAAGAATCCTGCAGGTATGAAGCTGCATCACGCCTATCTGGGCGGATTGCTGCAGCACTCGGTGGATGTGACAGAACTGGCTCTTACCATGGCGGAGGCCATTGGCAATACAGATAAAGACCTGATTACGGCAGGCGCTCTGCTGCACGATATTGGAAAAGTCAAAGAAATTTCTTCCGGCATGGGTTTTCCTTATACCACGGAAGGCCGGTTGCTGGGGCACATCACCATGTCTGTGTTGATGGTGCGGGAAGCCGCGCTGGAACTGAAAATGCCTGCTACTGCGATGCAGCAGTTGGAGCATATCATACTGTCCCATCACGGCGACCAGGAAAAAGGTTCGCCTATGGCCTGCGCCACTAAAGAAGCGTTTATTGTGCACTATGCAGATGAAGTGAATTCCATTATGAACCAGTTTGACGTAAAAGAAAGCAAATCGGCCTGGGAATACAACAATATGATGAAGCGCTACCTGATGGTGAAGTGAATCATTTGATATACTGCGATGATACGTTTCAGTATCGTTTGTGAGTCGGGCTTTGTGGCAAAACTTTGGCGAAACTTTGAAATAATCCAAACCGTCTTGACAAGTATATTTCCTTGTGCTACGATACACACGTGAGTGTGAAAGGCAATCGCGGCGCCTGTATTTCGCAAGAGATGCAGGCGGTGAGGAAAGTCCGAGCTCCATAGGGCGGAATGCCGGATAACGTCCGGCGAGGGAAACCTTAGGGATAGTGCCACAGAAAAGTGTACCGCCAGATTTATCTGGTAAGGGTGGAACGGTGCGGTAAGAGCGCACCAGCAAGTAAGTAATTACTTGGCTTGGTAAACCCCATTCGGAGTAAGACCAAATAGGGAAGGGATGAAGCGGCCCGCTGAACCTTCCGGGTTGTGTCGCTGTATCTTGCGAGTAATCGCAGGAATAGATAAATGATTGCCACCGCTTGTCGGAACAGAACTCGGCTTATTGAACACTCACCTCGCATATAACAGGGAAACTGCGTAACTGCGGTTTCCCTTTTTTTGTTTCGGAACTGAGATTCCATATAAAAACGGCTGCCAGACGACAGCCGTAAAATTAATGTATGGAGTTAATTAACAAGCGGAAAAGATTGTTCCGTTTCATTTAGATTTAAAAAAAGCCGAACTGATGGGCTTGCTGCGCATGTTGTTCTGTTCCCCCAGACGACGGGATTCTTCTTTATCGGAACGGGCATCCCGGAAGCCGGGCTGATTCTTTTCTTCAATATGGATGCGCCCCCGTTTGTTTTCGTAATCACTGATAACCCATTTTAAAATCTGCTCAATTTCTTTATTTACAGAGCGGCCGTTTGTTTCTGCAATATATTTCATCTTCTCCATGATCAGTGGATGAATGCGCAAAGTAAAACGATATTGTTCGATAGAAGCCATAGAAGATACCTCCCCCTGTAAGAATGATGTCAGTTCAATGTCATGTTATCTTAATTATACGTTACAAATGGCATTTAATCAATAGATATAACTAAAAAATGTTTTTGTGAATTCTTTGCAAAAACATGACTTCTGTGGTCCGGCCTTTTGTTTTACGGTGTAAAGTGTGGTAAAATATAAAATATCTTTCACAATGTTTTGACGCGAAATGATTATGGCAGTGAAAGAGTAAGGTTTTTCTGGTTTGAAGCCAACAGGATAAGTTCTGCATTTTATAGTATTACTACGAATCATCTATCATAAGTAAGGAGTAAGAATAGTGGAAACAGGAAAAATGTATTGCGGGTTTCGTATTTGTAAAAGTGATTTTATTAAAGAAGTGGATTCGACGGCATATCTTATGGAGCATGTGGTAAGTGGTGCGCGTCTGTTATATCTTGCCAATGAGGATGACAACAAGGTATTTACCATTGGCTTCCGTACGCCTCCTTTTGATGATACCGGCGTAGCCCATATTCTGGAGCATTCCGTGCTGTGCGGTTCCCGTAAGTATCATTTAAAGGAACCGTTTGTGGAACTGGTGAAGGGCTCTCTTAATACTTTTTTGAATGCCATGACGTATCCGGATAAGACCGTGTACCCGGTGGCCAGCCGCAACGACAAAGATTTTCACAATCTGATGGATGTGTATCTGGATGCGGTGTTTTATCCGCTGATTTATGAAAACAAATTTACCCTGAAGCAGGAAGGATGGCATTACGAACTGGAAAATGCCGATGATCCGCTGCAGTACAACGGTGTTGTCTACAATGAGATGAAAGGCGTGTATTCTTCTCCGGATTCCTATCTGGAATATTACGGAAAGAAAATTTTGTTTCCGGACACCACCTACCGGTTTGAATCAGGCGGGCTTCCCTCTGCGATTCCGGAACTGACCCAGGAAGATTTTATCCGCTTCCATAAGACCTATTACAGTCCGGAAAATTCTTATATCTACCTGTATGGGGATATGAACATTGAAGAAACGCTGGCCCATCTGGATTCGTATCTGAGAGAGTTCCCGAAAATGGGAACGGTTCATTCTGAAATTCCGTTACAGCAACCGCTGCTGAAAACGGCGGAATTTGAAGGGACCTATCCGGTACCCGAAGGCGCACCAACAGAAGGCATGACCTTCCATGAAGTACAGATCGTGGCAGGGGATATGCGGGATCAGAAAACGATCATGGCGTTACGCCTGCTGGAAAATGTGCTGTTGGAATCAGAAGGTGCGCCGTTGCGCCGTGCTTTGCTTGACAGTGGCGTTGCCAAAGATATTTCCGGCAGCATAAGCGGCAGCATGCTGCAGAATATTTTCTCTGTTCGCGCCAGTGGCAGCGAGCCGGAGCAGAAAGACGCTTTCGTGAAGGCCTTGTATCATAATCTGCAGAAGATTTCTATGGAAGGAATCGACAAAGAGTTGCTGGAAGCTTCGCTGAACAGCGCGGAGTTCAAGCTGCGGGAAGCGGACTTCGGAACCTATCCCAAAGGATTGATCTACGGTCTGTCTGTTATGGATTCGTGGATTTATGATATGGATCCGTTGAGCTGCCTGAAATACGAACAGATGTTGAAGGAACTTCGGGATGCCGTACAAACCAACTATTATGAAACGCTGATTGAGACCAACCTGTTAGACAATACGCACCGTGTCATTCTGACGCTGGCTCCGGAACAGGGTAAAGAAGAACGGGAACAGGCGGAACTGGCGAAGAAACTGGAAACAGTGAAAGAAACCATGGACCGGAACCTGTTGGGGCAGTATGCGGCAGAGTGTGCGGAACTGCATCAACGTCAGGCCACACCGGATTCCGAAGAAGCGCTGGCTTCCATTCCGTTGTTGGAACGGACGGATATCCGGAAAGAAACGGAAATGCTGAAAGTAGAAAAGGAAGCCGTGGAGGGAGGGACCCTGCTTTATCAGGCGCTTCCTACCAATAAGGTTACATACCTGAACTGGTATTTCGATATGACTGGTATCAGCCCGGAACTGTTGCCGTATTGCAATCTGCTCAGCGATGTACTGGGCAAATTGAATACGGAAGAGTATTCCTATGCGGAACTGGCCAAATATACGGATATGTACACCGGTGGTATTTCTTTCCAGATGGAAGCATTGAGCAAAGACAGTGACTGCAACGATTATACGGTGAAATTTTCCCTGGCGGCCAAATGCCTGACAGCCAAGCTGCCGGAACTTTTCAAAATTTTGAGTGCGATGACATTACATACGCAATTTGAAGATAAAATCCGTATGAAAGAACTGGTAGACCAGATTAAAACGGACTGGGATAACACATTCTTTGCCAAGGGTCAGGCTGTGGCGACCGTACGGCTGGCTTCCTATTTTTCTGCTAAAGCCCGGGTGACAGAGCAGGACTATTACAGTTATTACCAGTTTATTAAAAAGCTGTCGGACCATTTTGAAACCGAAGCAGACCAGGTAATTAGCAACCTTCGGAAATTGTTGCCTGTCTTCTTCAATAAAGCGAAATACCTGCTAAGCTATAGCTGTGATGTATCTGACAGGGAATCTGTGCGCCAAATGGCCTTGGCCTTTGCGGAGTCTTTGCCGGGCAGCAGTGAAGCGGCAGGAAAAGATGCGAAATATCTCCCTGCGCCGGAAACAAATGAAGCTATCGTTACACCGGGTAAGGTACAGTATGTACTGGCCGGTGGTGATTATCACAAACACGGTTACGCATACAGCGGAAGCATGCTGGTACTGGCAACCCTGCTTCGCTACGAATACCTGTGGACCAAAATCCGTGTACAGGGCGGAGCCTATGGAGCTAATGCGGTGTTTGACCGAAATGGCGTCATGTATTTTTCTACCTATCGCGATCCGCAGCTCAAAAACAGTCTGGAAGCTTTTCGTATGTTGCCGGACTGGCTGGAACAATTGGAACTCACTGACAGGGAAATGACCAAATATGTTATCGGCACTATGAGCGGAGTCGATGTACCGCTGACTAATTCCTTGAAAGTTTCCCGCGCTGCCATGCAGGAACTTCTGGCCGTTACGGATGCTGACAGGCAGAAGACCCGCGATGAAATTCTGGGAGTTACGCTGGCTGATATAAAAGAGCTGGCCAAAATGATTCGGAGTGTCCTGGCAGACAATTACGTCTGCGTCGTCGGGGGGCAGCAGGCGATTGAAGAAAACAAGGAAGAGTTTAACAAAATTTTAAAACAGTAAGCAAATACTATATATACGGAAACAAATGTGTCAGGAAGAGTTATGAGCAAAACATCGTGTAGGGTTTTGCAAATTCTTTTCCTGATATTTTTTCATTTTAATATTGACCAAAACTGTAACAAACTTTATAATATATATGTTTATGCTTGTTTTCAGTAATCCATTTTTATAGTTTGCGGTAAGTTTTATCGCAAAGGTAAGAGAAAGTGTAAGAGTATAGGAGGAAAAATGATGAAGAGTTACACAATGGACCTGGGCGGCAGACCTCTGACGCTGGAATTCGGCGAAGTCTGCAAACAGGCCAACGGCGGTCTGCTGGTGCGTTATGGAGACACGGTTGTAGTTGTTGCCGCTACCGGTACCAAGACCCCTCGTGAAGGCGTGGATTTCTTCCCGCTGACTGTTGATTTCGAAGAAAAAATGTACGCGGTAGGCAAGATTCCCGGAGGCTTTATCAAACGGGAAGGCCGTCCCAGCACCCATGCGGTACTGACCAGCCGTCTGATTGACCGTCCTATCCGTCCCATGTTCCCGGACGGGTACCGGAATGATGTGCAGATTGTTGCCACTGCGGTTTCCGTAGATCCCGACAACGCGCCGGATATCCCGGGCATGATCGGTGCTTCCGCTGCGTTGTGCGTATCCGATATTCCCTTTGAAGGACCTATCGCCGGTGTGCGCGTAGGCCTGATCGACGGACAGTATATCGTCAACCCGACTGTGGACCAGTTCAAGGTGAGCCGCCTGAACCTGGCGGTAGCCGGAACCACGGATGCCATCCTGATGGTAGAAGCCGGTTGCAAGGAAATCTCCGAGCAGGAAATGCTGGACGCGATTTTCTTTGCTCATGAGAACATTAAAAAGATCTGCGAATTTATCAGCGGTATCCAGGCTGAAATCGGCAAACCGAAAATGGAAGTGCCCAAATACAATCCGCCGGAAGAACTGGTAAAAGAAATCGAAGAGTTCGGCGCTGAAAAACTGAAAGCGGCCCTCATGGACGCCAACAAACTGCAGCGCGAAGAAAACGTGGACCGCGTGAAGAAAGAAATTGCGGAAGCGTTTATCGAAAAATATCCGGAAAACGGCACCGACGTTGCCTATATTACCCAGAAGCTGGTTAAGAAAATCGTACGCCGCACCATCGCGGTGGACAAGATCCGTCCGGACGGACGGGCGCTGGATGAAGTTCGTCCGGTTACCTGCCGGGTAGGTCTGCTGCCCCGGGTTCACGGTTCCTCGCTCTTCACCCGCGGCCAGACCCAGATCATGAACGCCTGCACCCTGGCCCCGCTGCGTGAAGCACAGGTCATCGAAGGCCTGGGACCGGAAGAGATGCAGCGTTACATCCATCATTACAATTTCCCGCCGTACTCCGTTGGCGAGACCAAACCCCTGCGCAGCCCGGGCCGCCGCGAAATCGGTCACGGCGCACTGGCGGAACGCGCATTGCTGCCGGTAATTCCTTCCGAAGAAGATTTCCCGTACACCCTGCGCCTGGTTTCCGAAGTACTGGAATCCAACGGATCTTCTTCCATGGGTTCCGTTTGCGCCAGCACCCTGTCCCTGATGGATGCGGGCGTGCCCATTAAAGCTCCGGTGGCCGGTGTGGCCATGGGTCTGGTAAAAGACGGCGACTTCTTCACCATCCTGACGGATATCCAGGGTCTGGAAGACGCGCTGGGCGATATGGACTTCAAGGTTGCCGGTACAGAACACGGAATCACCGCCATGCAGATGGATATGAAGATCGACGGCATCAACCGCGAAATTTTTGAACAGGCGCTGGCACAGGCCAAACGCGGCCGCGAATTCATCATGGGCAAGATGATGGAATGCATCAGCGAGCCCCGCAAGTCCCTGTCCAGATGGGCTCCCAAGATTACTTCCATCACCGTGGATCCGGAAAAGATTGCCAAGATCATCGGGCCTGGCGGCAAGACCATTAAGAAAATCGTGGAAGAAACCGGTGCCAAAATTGATATTGAAGATTCCGGCAAGGTTTATATCGCTTCCCCGGACTCCGATGCCATTGAAAAAGCCATCAAAACGATTGACGGCATTACGGCAGAAGCAGAAGTGGGCAAGGTTTATACCGGCAAAGTGACCCGCATTATGAACTTCGGCGCCTTTGTGGAAATCCTGCCGGGCAAGGAAGGTATGGTCCACATTTCCCAACTCTCCACCGAACGGGTAGAGAAAGTGGAAGACGTGGTCTCTGTCGGCGACGAGATCATGGTGAAGTGTGTGGAAATTGACAGCAAGGGCCGCATCAACCTGTCCCGCAAGGCGATCCTGCAGGGAAAATAAAATATAAAAGAAATTACAAAAACAGCACTGGCAGAATGATATGCTCCCTTTATAGAAAACAGTGAAATAAAAAACACTGAATTCTATGAAGGGAGTTATTTTTATGAGAAAAAGGAAAAAATACTCTTTAGAGGAAAAAACAGCTTGGGTGCGACGAATAGTATCCAATGAGATTTCTATGGGTCACGCATCGAAAGTATCTGGGATTCATAAGTCGGTTTTACAAGCTTGGAAACGGTTATATGAAACAGAAGGTGTAAAGGGATTAATACGTCAATCGCAGAATCAAAATTATCCTACGCTTTTAAAACGAACGGCAGTAGAAGACTATTTAGCAGGAAATGTTTCTTTACCGGAACTTTGTAAAAAATATAAAATCCGTAGCCATGCACAACTCCTAATCTGGATAAAGCGGTATAATAGCGGTAAGGACTTCGGTCGAAAGATGTCAGGAGGGAGCCGCATGAAAAAGACGCGTAAGACCAGCCAAGAAGAACGGATACAGATTGTGAAAGCATGTATGGAACGGGGTTTCGACTATGGAGCCACTGCCTTGGAATACAAGGTCAGTTACCATCAGGTCTACACCTGGGTACAAAAATATAAGGAACTGGGAGAAGCTGGCCTGGAAGACCGCCGGGGGATACGGACGGCTTCCCAAACGCCCCGGACAGAGGTTGAAGAACTTCGTATTAAGATAGCACAACTGGAACATGAGAAATATATGCTGCAGATGGAGCGGGATGTGTTAAAAAAATTGGACGAGATCGAAAGGAGGGATGCCTTTCGCAAGTAAGGCAAGACCATTTGTATGAAGCCGTCCGACACAGTCACGGAGACTTCGGATATCCGATAGAGGCAACCTGTGCCTTGCTCCATATTTCCAGAACTGCGTATTATAAATGGCTACACGAAGAGTACGGGAAACGAACCCATGAAAACAAACAGATTGCCGCATTCATTGAGACCATACATAAAGACCATCCAGATAAAGGATATCGGAGAATCCGGGACGATTTGGATCGGTATTATGGTGTAGCCGTTAACGATAAGCGAGTTCTGCGTATCTGCAGGATACTGAAGATAAAATCTACGATAAAGTATGCAAATCATGGTTGTACGAGGCAAGCCCCCAATCCACAGTACATTGCAGAGAACATACTTGACCGAAACTTTAAGGCAGAAAAACCAAACGAGAAATGGCTGACCGATGTAACAGAATTCAAATGGTATGAAGGGATTGATAAACATAAGATTTATCTGAGCGCCATTTTGGATTTATATGACCGTAGGATTACTGCCTTTGTGATTCGGGACAGTAACGATAATAAGCTAGTATATGATACATTTGATAAAGCCGTCCAGGCAAACCCAGAAGCTCATCCGATTTTCCACAGTGACAGGGGTTACCAATACACCAGCAGGGTATTTCACCAAAAGTTAGTAAAAGCAGGCATGACACAAAGTATGTCTCGTGTTGCCAAATGCCTTGATAACGGACCGATGGAAGGTTTTTGGGGAATACTTAAGCGGGAACGATATTACGGGAAACGATTTACCAGCAGAGACGCATTAGTACAAATGATTACGGATTATATTGACTACTACAACCACAAACGACTCCAACGAAATCTTGGCGTTTTGACACCCATGGAGAAGCACAAACTATATCTTGCTGCATAAGAAAAACGCTGACAACACGAAATCGTCAGCGTCTCAAAACTTTATTTTATTTCATTGTCCTCTTGACGGGGAGCGGTTCAGAAATGTCAGTGCTGTTTTTTTTAGGGCATACGGAATCAGGTAAAACTCCGCAGGCCTTAAGAAGGAGGTGCCCGCAGCGGCTCAGACTGCGGGTTCTTATGTTTATGGTCAACTTCTTTCCCAAGGGGGTTATTTACCGGGGAAGAAGGGCCAGACTGCCGGAATTACAATCAACGATACTACGAAGCAGACAAAGATCAAACCGCCGCCTACTTTGATATAATCGGTGAAGCGGTAATGGCCGGGGCCGAGTACAAGCGTATTGGGGGGTGTGCCTACCGGTGAAGCGAACGCGCAGGAAGATGCGATCAGAATCGCCATAAGCACTGCTCGGGGTGAAGCACCAAGCTGCTGGGCCAGAGCGATGCCGACTGGGCACAGAAGAGCTTTGGAAGCGGTGTTGGACATAAACTGGGTGAGCACGATTGCCAGTACAAACAAAACTGCTGTAACAACGTAGGGTGAAGGATCGCCACCCATCATTTCTACTGTTGCGGCTGCAATGGCTTTGCCGGCGCCGGTGGTATTCATGGCCTCCGCAACGGGAATCATGCCGGCGAACAGGAAGATAGTAATCCAGTCAATTGAAGCATAAGCCTGCTGTTCTGTAAGGCAGCCGGTCAGCACGCACAGCAGTGCGCCAATTACGGCTACGATATGCAGCGGGATTACATCCAGAGCCATACTGATGATTACGGCTAAAATAATGAGGCCGCAAATAATCTGCTTGCTGGTCTTAACGATAATGCCTTCCGCGTCCCTGGCTTCCGCTTCCAGCTTATCGGGATCAAAATCCCGGTCTTTAGGTAACAGGTATTTGCCGATAAAAATCATGTAAATAATACCGGCAATGGTAATAGGTATTCCGATGTAAGCGTATTCAAAAAAACCAAATTTCAGTTCCGGCATGCCCGCAGCTTCCAGGGCAACGTTGGCCAGCATATTGGGCGGCGTGCCAATCAGCGTGATGGTTCCGCCTAGGCCGGCACCAAAGGCCAGAGGCATTAACTGACGCTGGGGGGAAAGCTTTGCAGTAGCGCAGATACTCATGACAACAGGGATGAGGCAGGCAGTTGTGCCTGTGTTGGAAAGAAAGGCGGACATAAAAGCAGCGACAACCATAAGACCGATCATAAGCGTGTTTTCACCTTGGCCGCAGACCCGGACGATTTTGCTGCCAACCTTCTGGGCCACGCCAGTATGGAACATGGCGGCGCCTACGACGAACATACCGGCAAACAGGATAACGTTGGAATCGGCCAGGCCAAGAAAGATTCCTTTGGCAGGAACAAGGCCTAAAATCCAGCAGGCAATAGCGGCTGACATTGAAGTGACAGCCAATGGAATTATTTCCGTAACAAACAGGATTGATACTACCAGAAGCAGTAGCAGGCATTTAGTAACTGGTGTCATAATATGGTAAACCTCCATTTTTCATTTTTTAGTCGTTCTCTTTTTCTCTGGTGCCGTTTCTTCAGTTTTTGGCGGCAGGAGATCAGGCAATTCGCGCATCGTATACATTTTGTCAGGATTCAGATAAAAGGGATGGGTGGCGGCGTCGCCGAGTATGCGGTGATACTTGTGAGAGTCCAGGCTCTTCAGAAACCGCTCCAGCCTTTTTGTTTCGTCGGAAAGATTCATTGATGCGATTCTTTTTGCATTCATCGTAAATTCCGGAAGCATATCTGTATCCTCCTGTCCGGGTCGGGCAAAAACTGTGCGGTTTATTTATTCACAGCTCTTGCTTGCAACTTTGGGTAATTGCTAGGGTAGTTTCAGTATAGGGCAGAGGGCTGAAAAATAAAAATACCCGTTAGGCAACAAAAATATAACCAAACGGAATATTAGAAACGATTATCAATTAGCATGTATTGTATTTAATGTTTTTTGTGGTAAAATGAAATGCGTATGGAGTGACGCAAGTATACCCTGTTGTGTAGGAGGCATTATGGATCTTGAAAACTATCGTAATTTTCTGGCTGTCATCGAAACCGGCAGCCTGACGGGAGCCGCTGAGTATGTGCATGTGGCGCAGCCCGCGCTCAGCAAACAGCTTCGCACGCTGGAGAATTTTTATGGGGCCAAGCTTCTGATTACAGAACGCGGCAGCCGTAAGGTCATATTAACAGAAGCAGGACGGCTGCTGTACCAGAAAGCGAAATATATCTGTTCGCTGGAGGATCTTGCCAAAGAAGAAATCATCAGCACGAAAAAAGGAGCGGCCGGCACCTTGCGGATCAGCGTGGCGAATTCCCGTTCCGCTTCGTTTATCAATAAGACGTTGCAGCCATTTTCGGAATTGTACCCGGATGTTAGGTTTGAAATTTTTGAAACCAGTTTTTATGAGCAGAGCCAGCAACTGCTGAATGGAATCACCGAGATTGGAATATTGAGCACGCCGATAGGGCAGGAAGATAATTTTGAAGAACTGTTCCGCCGCGATGAATATCTGGCGGCGGTGTTTAAGCATGACTCCCGGTGGCTGGAGAGTTCGAGACGTAAAGGATTAAATCTGAGCGATTTAAGGAACATTCCCCTGAGTGTTTCTTCAGGCTGCTATGCTATTTTGCAGAAGGCATGCGATAAAATCGGCTTCCGGCCAAAAGTACTCAGCATCAATACATCGCGTTTTACAGCGCTGCAGTGGGCACTTATCGACAGCGGCGTGGCTGTGGTTCCGGTGGAGCCGGGGGAAGTACTTGAACCGGATGTATATATCATTAAAAAAATATTGGATATTGACACGGAGCTTTACAAATCCGTCGTTAAGGTCAAAGGGCGACCGTTATCCCCACTGGCGCTGAAATTCATCCAGTTTTATAATGAGAATAGCGATTCAAGAAGATTGTGTGATATTCGAAGGCTGGAAAAAGAAAGTAAAATATAAAAAGCACCGGCTCCGGACTACTTATGGTAATCCGGAGCCGGCGCCGTTTTTGGAGTTCAATCTTCAAATTCTTTGCTTTTAAGGCTTAATGTCCTGCCTGCCAGCGCTTCCCTCTGGATCAGCGCTTTGATTTCCTGTCGGACAAACCCTTTCAACAGTTTAAGCTGTTCCTTTTCACGGTTAGCGTTAAGGCCTTCCGGGGAAGCCTTTAACATAGCGGCTTCCAGTTCCTGTTCCTTTTGCAGAAGGTAATCGTACATTTCATACAATTCGTTTTCATTGTATTGCTTTGTTTCGCCCATGGCTGTTCCTCCTTGTAATTATTATGCGTGATAATTTTTACCCGTTTGCAGTTACCCAAATGCAGACCCATACCAAAGCGCAAGTGTATTATACAGGGTTTCGGTTATTTCCGCAACCCGGATAGTTTCCGTGAAACAGGGGAAGGGGAAACCGTGGAAAGCCTGTTGTGGCAAGAGGTTTCGACTGGTTCAGGATAAAATATATTCCGGTTTTTCATATCTGTTATGCCAAACCGGTATGTTTCCGGCACGTTTTCCGCACGTATTCCAAAATTGCATATAAATCATGCCGGACGGATATTATACAAATTTGGAAAGAGCGTGTATAATGCAATCAGAAATTAGGAATGCATCCTGATTAGCAAAACAAAACACCGTAGAATTGAATCAGTTTTATCAAAGGAGGAAAACATCATGTCTACTATCGTTATGAGAACCGGTTATCTGGCAGTACCCGAATATGTTGGAGAAGGAAGCGTTAAATCGGAATCTATGGTCCAGTGGCTGACCCATAAACGCTTAAGCCAGGCGGATCATTACAAAATGCTTACAAACCGGAAGCTGGACTGCCCGGTACAGTATCAGGGCGTGCTGTTCAGCTTCAAAGAAGCTAAATGAACAGACCAATGACAGAAGGCATCGCAACACGTTGAAGCATCGTAAGTCACTTTGAAATTAATAGAATCCTTCTCTTTTACTATAATTTAAGGGCTGGAACAGAATCCTGATACATGTTCTGTCCAGCCCGTCTTTTTTGTTTTTATTCAGGTAAGATTTTGCAAATTCTATTATAGATAGATAGAAACGTTAATGTTTAAACGAATTACACTTCAAAACTGATTTTCTTTACAGCGTCCACTGCTTCCTGCAATTGGTCGCTGGTCTTTTTTTCTGCAGCTTTCTGGAATTTTGTAACCAGTACACGGGTCAGTCCCTGCTGTGCCAGGGAACCGGGTCCGTTGACGCAGCCGTTGCAGCAGGCCATTCCTTCAAAATAGTCCGCGGCAAGTTTGCCGTTTTTGATCAGCGTCAGCTTATCATTGCAGTTTTCCAGGCCGTCGGCATATTCTAATTTAAGTTCAGCCTGTATTTCGGCCGGCAGTACTTCTTGCATGGAAGCTTGCACGCCTCTTGTCAGGGGGAAGCCAATACCTCCTGCCGTAGCTTGGGTGACATATTCCTTGTCTGCCGGTTGTGACAGATCGATGCCGGTCCCTTCGAAAATACACTGCAGTTCTTCATAGGTCAGCACAAAATCAACGGCGTCCGGATGTTCCAGGGATTCCCGCTTCTTGGCGATGCAGGGACCGATGAAGCAGGTCATGGCTTCCGGATTTTTGTTTTTGACATATAAGCCGCAGGAAACCATGGGGGATGTGGTCTTTGAAATGTTTTCTTCATATTCCGGAAAATGCTTTTTTACCAGGGAAACAAAGGCAGGACAGCAGGAACTGGTCATGAAGGACAGTTTTTTCGGAACTTTTTCCAAAAACTCTTCCGCTTCATGCAATGTCGTAATGTCGGCGCCGACAGCGACTTCTACCACATCTGTAAAACCTAATTTATATAATCCTGCGATTACCTGGGCAGGGGTTATTTTCATGCCGAACTGTCCCACGAACGAGGGAGCCAGCATGGCAATAACAGGTTTATGTTGCTTTAAGGACAACAGCAGGGGAACGATCATGCTTCGTTCATCCAGTGCGCCGAAGGGGCAGGCTTCCCGACAGTTGCCGCAATTTGTACATTTTTCATAATCAATTTTTGTTCTTTTATCTTCGCCGGCGGAAAGTGCATTCAGGGCACAGGCCCGGATGCAGGGACGACTGATTTCGATAATGGCGCCGTAAGGACAGGATTTGGAACAGCGCCCGCATTCGATGCAGACATCACGATTGATAAAAGCCCTGTTGTTAACAATGGAGATGGCTTTTTTAGGACAATTGTTCATGCAGTTATGCTGGATGCAGTGCCGGCACAAATCGGTAACATAGTATTTGTCAATGGGGCAGGCGTCACAGGCATCTGGCAGCACGTCGATGATAGGCAGTTTTTTGTCGAATTCCCCATCTAGTGCAGCTTTTGCCGCATTGATGATATTGAGGCCCAGGGGCTGCCACAACGCCATTTGGATGCGGTTTTTCAATACGGCCCGTTCTTTATGCACACAGCAACGGACACGGCTTGTATTGTCTTTTACAGTATTATAAAGAATATCATAAATGTGATCCGGCAGACAGTCGTTCCATGTGTATTCTGCAATCCGGCGCAGGACCTCCCGCCTGAAATTTACGACCTGTGTTGTTTCCATGTGTTTCCTCCTTTTTCTGATGTTCTTTCTTTAATCTTTACCAAATCATTAATAATGTCTTTATCAGTATTATATATGAATAATTGTGTTTTTGAAAGTAGAATTGCGGAACTGTGAATATTTTTCGATAAATTGTGAAGGATATGGTATAATAATTATAATAGATTTTTAATGCCCGGCGATTGTGCCGGGAAACCGAAAATGAAATGGGGAGGATGTAAAATGAGAATCCGTGGTTTTGAAAAAATCAATAAATATAAAGATGTTGTTTTTCCCATGCCGGTTCGCAAGACGAAAACCTCTGCCGGATATGACATCTGTGTTCCGGAAGACGTAGCGCTGCTGCCGGGCCGTATGGTGATGGTACCTACCGGCGTCAAGGCATATATGCAGGAAGATGAATTCCTGGGTGTGCATATCCGTTCCAGCATGGCAATTAAAAAGGGAATCCGCCTTGTTAACAATGTGGGAATCATCGATGCGGATTATTATAATAATCCCGACAATGAAGGACATATCATGCTTGCGCTGGTGAATACCGGTTTAGAACCAATAGTTTTAAAGAAAGGCGAACGGGTAGCCCAGGGCATTTTCTACAAGTACCTGACGACAGATGACGATAAAGACACGAAAAAAGAAGACCGGAGCGGCGGTTTCGGCAGTACAGGAAAAAACCGGTGATGTTCCGGTTTCCGTCATTGTAACTACCGTAAGAGTGTTGCGAATATTACAATAGAATTGCGGTCAGCGGGAATATAAATAAAAATTTAAAACAAGCCTTGTCATATCCCGTATAGTGTGATATAGTATACGCTATATTCACTGCACTTCGGTTTATTATGTACACTAATTAGGAAAGAAGGACTGCTTTATGTGTTTACCAGGTTTATTGATTGGCGTGCCTTTCGTGGCGGCAATCCTTGCGTTCTGCCTGCGGGGCAATGGGGCCCGTAACATCCTTGTGAAGCTGGCAGCGGCCGTAACTATGGTCTTATCTGTAGGGACGGCGATCCGGTACTTTGGGCACCCGGCATTTTTAAAAATTACCGGGGGATTTTTGCCGGCGGTTCTGCTTGCTGTGGATGTCATTGCCGCTGCTGTTATTTTCTATTACACGCTGATAAAGTTTAAAAAATTCAAGATCGCGTTCCTGGAACTGATACAGCTTGCCGGGATCCTCTGGTTTGAAAAGGGGATAGGCCACGCGATTGAAGCGCGCCATGATCTGATTATTGACAATTTTGCGCTGATCATGGTACTGATTGCCGGCATTATCGGCAGTCTGATCGCTGTTTTCTCATTAGGTTATATGGAAGAATTCCAGAAAGAACATCGCGACGTGCAGGACCGGCGTCCGTTCTTCTTCTTTGTTATCTTCCTGTTCCTGTCGGCCATGTTCGGTCTGGTCATTTCCAACAACCTGCTGATCATGTACACCTGCTGGGAAATCACCAGCCTGTGTTCGTTCCTGCTTATTGGTTATACACAGACGGAAGAGGCTGTGGAAAATTCGTTTAAGGCCCTCTGGATGAACCTGCTGGGCGGCGTAGCGTTTGCCGCCGCCATTCTCTGGCTGGGCGCGGAGTATGAATCCGTGGAACTTTCCATGCTGATCAATCTGGGGCGCAGCTCGCAGTCTGTGGACATTGCGGTTGCGCTGCTGGTCTTCTGCGGTTTTACCAAAGCTGCCATGATGCCGTTCTCCGGCTGGCTGCTGGGAGCCATGGTTGCGCCTACGCCGACTTCGGCTTTGCTGCATTCTTCCACAATGGTAAAGGCAGGCGTGTTCCTGATCATAAAACTTTGCCCCGTGCTGGGCCCGAACCATGCAGGCCTGATGACCATGTTCATCGGCGGAGCCACATTCCTGTTTGCATCCTTTGTGGCCATTTCCCAGTCTGACGGCAAAAAAGTGCTGGCATATTCCACAATTTCCAACTTGGGCCTCATCGTCTGCTGCGCGGGCATCGGTTCCTATGAAGCAGCCTGGACTGCTATTATGATCGTAGTTTTCCACGCAGTGGCCAAGAGCCTTATGTTCCTTTCGGTGGGCACGGCGGAACAGCAGCTGGGCAGCCGTAACATTGAAAACTTTGACGGCATGTTCTGCTCGCTGCCGGGTCTGTCTCTCTGCATGATCATCGGCATCTGCGGCATGTTCCTGGCGCCGTTCGGCATGCTGATCTCCAAATGGGCCGCCATGAAAGCCTTTGTGGATGCGGGACATCCGCTGTTATTACTGGTGCTCGTGTTTGGTTCTTCCACCACGTTGTTCTACTGGACCAAGTGGCTGGGCAAAATTACGGCGTACATTCCCGCAGAGAAAAATCTGGAAGAAGGGATCCACGGCGTAGAGTGGCTGGCATTACGCTCGTTAAGCGCCCTGACCATTGTGACCTGCGTGTTGTTCCCGGTTATTTCCCAGATGGCAGTTATTCCGTATCTGGAAGTTACATATGAAACCACGATGGAAGTTATTTCCCGGAGCAACCTGCTGATCATGTCCATGATGGTCCTGTTGCTGGTGGTTCTGCCGCTGCGTTTCGGCAAAGGGCAGGAAAAGAAACTGGTGGTCACCAACCTGGCCGGGGAAAACCTCGGCGACAACCAGGCGTACCGCGGCGCGGCCGGGCAGGTGATTCCGGTCACGGTCCGGAACTGGTATATGGAAAAATGGTTCGGGGAGGCAAAAATGAAACTGTGCGGATTCATTCTTTGCGGTTCCTGCCTGTTAATTGAGTTTGCGATAATATTCGGAGGTGCTTTCCATGTCTGAGATGGTCATCAACATTATTTCGGGGATTGCATATCTGATCCTGGCGCCGGTCATCGGCGGCCTTCTGGCCGGTGTTGACCGCAAAATTTCCGCACGCATGCAGCGCAGGGTAGGACCTCCCATTATGCAGCCCTTTTATGATTTTTTCAAACTTTGGGATAAACAACCTGTGGCGGTAAACAAAGCCCAGAGTTTTTACGTGACCGGCTTTCTGCTCTTTGTGGTGATCAGCGGCCTGTTCTTCTTCACGCATGGAGATATTCTGCTGGTGGTGTTCACGCTTACCATGGCCAGCGTCTGCTTCATTGTCGCTGCGTATTCTTCCAACTCTCCCTACAGCCAGATCGGCGCGGAAAGGGAACTGGTGCAGACCATGTCCTACGAGCCCATGCTGCTTCTGATGGCGTTGGGATTTTACCTGAACTGCGGCACATTCAGTATCGGTGAGATACTGAAATCCCCCCAGATGAATTTTATATACATGCCCGGTATTTTTGTCGGGCTGAGCTATATCCTGCTGATTAAATTCCGCAAATCGCCCTTTGACCTTTCCGTTTCGCATGAAGCGCATCAGGAACTGATCCAGGGGGCGCTGACTGAAATTTCCGGACGTTCCTTGGCGCTGATTGAACTGGCGCACTGGTATGAAAATGTGTTCCTGCTTGGTTTTGTGTACCTGTTCTTTGCTTGGGCCGCACCCTGGAGTCCGGCGCTGGGACTGTTCATGTGCGCGTTCACTTATTTTGGTGATATTCTGGTGGACAACTGCTGTTCCCGTGTAAAATGGGAAAACATGCTGGCCTCGACCTGGCTGGTTACATTGGTTGCAGGTTTTGTAAACATTATGTTCCTCATGCAGATACGCTGATTATGTTTTTCTGTCGTATTATGAAGTTGCAACAGACTTCGGCAAGAATGATAGTACAATAAGCATGGCAAGGAAAGGATGCGGCTTATATGAGTTATATAAAGAAATCTCCCTGGCTTGTTCATTACGATGGCTCCAGCTGCAACGGCTGTGACATCGAGGTGCTCGCCTGCCTGACCCCGCTGTATGACGTGGAACGGTTCGGTATCGTAAATACCGGCAATCCCAAGCACGCGGACATTTTTCTGGTGACGGGCGGTGTGAATACCCAGAACCTTCCGGTTGTAAAACAGATTTATGAACAGATTCCGGAACCGAAAGTGGTCATCGCGGTAGGGACCTGTGCCTGCAGCGGCGGCGTATTCCGCGACTGCTACAATATGCTGGGCGGAATGGATAAAGCGATCCCTGTGGATGTGTATGTACCGGGCTGTGCGGCCCGGCCGGAATCCATTATCGACGGCGTGGTGAAAGGCCTGTCTGTGCTGGAAGAAAAGCAGAAAGCGCTGGCAGTTCCTGTGAGAGAAAAACAGGCTCTGCGGGAAAAAGAATTAGAACCGGAAGTGGCTATCAATAGAAGTCAGGAGGCCGGGAAATGAAACAGATTTTTATTCAGACAGCAGCTGCTGATTTGCTGGGCAAAGCAGCGCAGTATAAAAAAGACGGGTACCGCATGGTGCAGATCCTGTGCACCCGGGTTCCGGAAGGCTACGAACTGACTTACAGTTTTGATAAGGATTATGTGATGGAAAACCTTCGGGTCGTGGTGCCGCTGGAGGGTTCCGTGATGAGTGTTACCAGCCAGTACTGGTACGCCTTTGTCTGGGAAAACGAGATCCATGACCTGTTCGGCCTGAACGTGGAATTCATTGCGCCGGAAGTGGATTACGGCGGAAAGTTCTTCCATCTTGCCAAACCCATGCCCTGGCACGAGCTGGCTAACGCGAAACAGCCGGCCGCGGCCGTAAAGGTGAACCTGCGACCCGGACTGGGTGTGGACGCTGCGGTAAAACCGGCGGCGAAACCTGCTGCACCGGCAGCAAAACCTGCGGAAGGAGGAAACTGATATGGGCAAAAGTACAGTTGTACCTTTTGGTCCCCAGCATCCGGTATTGCCGGAGCCGATCCATTTCGATCTCGAGCTGGAGGACGAAAAAGTTGTAAAGGCGATTCCTTCCATTGGGTATGTTCACCGGGGTTTGGAAAAACTGGTAGAGAAGCGCGGCTTCCAGGAATATGTTTATGTAGCGGAACGGGTCTGCGGCATCTGTTCTTTCGGTCACGGCTGGGGTTACAGCAAGGCCATCGAAGGCCTGATGGAAATTGAAATTCCGAAACGGGCGGAGTACCTGCGTACCATCTGGCACGAAATTTCCCGTCTCCACAGTCATCTGCTGTGGGCAGGACTGGGCGCCGACGCCCTGGGGTTTGAGAGTTTGTTCATGCAGTGCTGGCGTATCCGTGAAACGATTCTGGATATCATCGAACAGACCACCGGCGGACGGGTTATCTTTTCTGTCTGCAAAGTGGGCGGTGTGCGCCGGGATATTCCCGATTATGAGTTAAAGGAAATCGTGAAGCGCCTGGATGCGCTGAAGAAAGAGATTGACGGAGTTGCGGATATCTTTCTGAATGATGAAACAATCCATGCCCGGTTGAAAGGCGTCGGCACAGTGACCTATGATGAAGCGGTGGCGCTGGGCTGCGTAGGCCCTACGGCCCGGGCCAGCGGTGTGCCGCAGGATTACCGGATAGGCGACGAAGGGGGAGCCTACAAAGAATTAGGTTTTACCCCGGTCCTTGCTACCGAAGGCGATTGTTTCGCCCGTGTCAAAGTCCGCCTGCAGGAACTGTATCAGTCCCTGGACATCATCAAAGGCTGTGTGGAAAATATGCCGGCCGGGGAAATTGCAGTACCGGTAAAAGGCTTCCCGCCTGCAGCGGAATATTTTACCCGTGTGGAACAGCCCCGGGGCGAAGCGGTGTATTACGTAAAAGGCAACAAGACCAAGAATCTGGAACGGTTCCGTCTGCGTACGCCGACCAATGCGAACATCGCGGTGCTGGTAAAAATGCTGCAGGGATGCGACCTGGCGGATGTGCCGAACATTATCCTGACCATCGACCCTTGCATCAGCTGCTGTGAGAGATAAGGAAGTTGAAGAGCAGGGTAGTGCTGCTTCTGCTGATAATTTATTGCAAACACTGATTATTTACTATAAAACGAGGAGGTCTGGCGATGAGTTTTATGTCCTTTGCCAGCGAGATGCTGGGCAATCTGTTTAAACCGCCGGCAACCAGTCAATATCCATTTAAACCGAGAAAAGTGTATGAAGCAGACCGGGGCAAGGTCATCAACGATATCAACAACTGTATCTTCTGCGGCATGTGCATGCGGAACTGTCCGTCCGACGCCATTACGGTGGATCGGAATGCCCGCACCTGGAAGATCAACCGCTTTGCCTGCGTGCAGTGCAAGGAGTGCGTGACAAACTGCCCGAAAAAGTGCCTGTCCATGGACACGGAATATACGGCGCCGGCAACCGAGAAAACGGAAGAAGTGCTGCAGGGACCGCCGCCTCCGCCCAAGCCTCAGGTGGTTTTGACGGAAGCACAAAAGGCTGCCATCGCCGCGGCGCAAGCAAAAAAAGCGGCTGCGCAGAAAGAGTAATCTCATGCATGAATATCCCGTTACTGTTCAAATCGTGGATATCGCTTCGGAAACTGCCAGAAAGAACAAAGGCCGGGTGCGCCGTATTGATTTGGTAGTGGGAGAAGATTCCGGTTTTATCGGCGAGTCCATCCAGATGTATTTTGACGTGGTGGCGGAAGGTACGCTCTGTGAGGGAGCAAAGCTTGTTATTGAAGGCGTGAAGCCCCAACTGCGTTGTGATCATTGCGGAAAACTGTTTGAGCGGAAACGCTTTTCCTTTCAGTGTCCGTTTTGCGGTGGAGACGGAAGCCCGACGGAAATTGGGAAAGAATTCTATGTGAAAAGCGTGGAACTGGAAGTGGAGGACGAACCTGCTGCGGACACAGGCCCTGCGACTTGACTGTTTTTTTCCATAATTGTTAGAGTTGGAAACGGAGGAAGGATTCCAATGCATATGATGAAAGCGGATGTGATGGTGGATATCCACGCAAGGAACAACCATATTGCGGAGCATGTCCACGAACATCTGGCGGAACATAAAATTTTCGCGGTGAATATCATGGGCGCGCCGGGAACAGGGAAGACCACTACCCTGGAAAACCTGCTGAAACATCTGGATGTGCCCGGGTATGTCATCGAAGGCGACATTGAATCGGATATCGATACGGAACGGCTGCGCAGACAAAACATCGCTGCAACGCAGATTAACACCTTTGGCGCCTGCCATTTGGACGCGCCGCTGGTACACAATGCCATCCATGCGCTGCCGTTTGACAAGCCCGGTATTTTGTTTATTGAAAACGTGGGCAATCTGGTTTGTCCGGCGGAGTTTTCCATCGGCGAAGATATCAAGCTGTTGCAGGTCAGCGTGACGGACGGCAGCGACAAACCTTACAAGTATCCGCTGGCCTTTGAAAAAGCGGATATTATTGTGCTGAACAAGATTGATCTGCTGCCCTACGTAGACTTTGATGAAGAATTTTTCATGAAAGGTATCCGGCATCTGAACAAGACGGCGCCCGTGTTCAAAGTCAGCGGCAAGACCGGGGAAGGTTTCGCGGAAGCGGCTGCGTGGCTGAAACAGCGGGCAGGGTTCTGAATATGTATTTATTTTCCGATTTTTCGGCAGGGAAAGGCATCGCAAAAACGTCAAAGATTGCTATTCCATGGATTTATTCGCCTGTGGCTTCGGAACTCGGGACTTCGTCCCTCAGACAGCCTCGCCACGGCGGCGAATTTCATCTCATGGAATAACGCAATCCTTTCCTATGTTTTGCTCAGGCCTTTCCCTGTCCGCATAAGTCTGCAAATAAACCCCAATTTGTGATACAAGAAATGAAACAAAATGTTACTGTTGCAATAATTGTATACGGAAAAGTGCAGGGGGTCGGTTTCCGTCCCCTTGTTTGTCGTTTGGCAAAAGAAAATAAACTGACAGGGTTTGTGCGCAATGCAGGAACCCATGTGGAAATAATTGCCACAGGATTTCCAGATGCTCTACAACAATTATGCGATAGTCTCTATAAATCAGAACTGCCGGTGCGTGTTGAAAAACTATTATGTGAAACTGTTTTGCATCAGCAATTTGAAAATTTTGTTTCCGTTGCAAGTACGGAAAGCGATGAAGTGAGATCTGTTTCTGCGGATATCGGTATCTGTGAAAACTGTTTGCAGGAATTAAAAGAAAAAGGAAATCGCCGGCAGGGCTATTCTTATATTTCCTGTGCCCAATGCGGGCCGCGCTACACAATTATCCGCAAGCTGCCGTATGACCGTGCCAACACGACCATGGAACAGTTTGCGTTGTGTGATGACTGTGCGGAAGAGTACGGCGACATGCAGAACCGCCGTGGTCACGGGGAAACCATTTCCTGTTACCATTGCGGACCGCAACTGCAATGTGTTGTAAAAGATGGTTTCAAAAGTATTTTTAAATCAGATTGTGGTAAAGGACATTTTTTAAAAACAGCATTTTTAAATTCAGATAATAATTCTGCAAGGATTGATTCTGATTCAAATAATTTTTCTGTTGATGATAATGAAAACAATTGTAACGGTTTCAATTCTGTAAACAGACAGGAGCAAGATAAGAGTATGATTACTGTTGCCCGCGAATTGTTGGCGCAGGGCCAGATCATCATGGTTAAGGCAGTAGGAGGTTTTAATCTTCTTTGCCGTGCAGACAGGGCAGAAGTTGTAACGCGCCTGCGGGATTTGAAAAAGAGAATGTCCAAACCCTTTGCCGTGATGGTTACGGATGTGACACTGGCGGAAAAGTTTTGCTGCATATCTGCAGAAGAAAAATCATTGCTGCAGTCAGCAGCCAGTCCGATTGTGTTGTTGCAAAAAAAAGAAAGCAAAAAAAATTGGCTGTCTGAAAAATTAGCTGATGCTTCTTTGGAAGTTTCCATAACGGAGAGAGCGGGTTTAACGAATTCGTCTCAAGGTATTGTGGAACCTGATGAAACAAATCCAGTTCAATCTTTTCTTGCGGACAACGTGACAGACGTTTCCGACCAGGTGGGCGTGTTCCTGCCGGCTATGGGTTTTTACAGCGAACTGGACATGGACTTCCCTTTTATCGTTACCAGCTGCAACTATACGGGACAGCCGATTATTTATAAAGATGAGGAAGCACAACGTTTTTTTGAAGAGCATGCAAACATTGCCGCACTGTTTACCTATGAACGGGACATCCTGCGCCCGGCTGACGATTCGGTAACGCGAATTATAAATGGCAGGGTACAGGTGTTGCGCCGCACAAAAGGCTATATGCCGGAACCGATTCCAATCCTGAATTATAAGAATAATTGTGATACTGTCATTTCAGATTTGCAGTGCAAACTCACGGAATATTGTAAGCAATCTGAAAGGAAAGCCTCCACTCATGAAAAATTCTCGAAAGATAACGTTTTGGCCCTGGGCGCCCAAATGGAACCGGGCTTTTGCCTGACAGCAGAGGGACAATTCTTTCCGGCTGAGATTCCGGGGGATATATCCCTGGAAAAGACAGAACAGTTTTTTGCTGACTCTGTGGCAGACTGGATGCAGCTTCTCAATATAAAACCGCAATCAGTGGTGGCGGATTTGCATCCGGGATATGCGTCCACTCAATGGGGCAAAAAGTTTGCGGAACAAAACGGATTACCGTTTTATCAGGTACAGCACCATCACGCCCATGCGTTAGCGGTGATGGCGGAGCATCATCTGAAAGGAAAAGTGCTGGCGGTGTGTTTTGATGGCACCGGATTTGGTACCGACGGAACGGTTTGGGGCGGGGAATTTTTGCTTTGCAAAGGTTCTGTTTTTACGCGGGCAGGCCATCTGAAATCTATCCCCATGTTAGGCGGAGATGTTTCCATGCAACAGGCGTGGAAGACAGCACTCTGTCATTTGGCAGCGGCGGGTTTGCATAGTAGTGATCCGCGTTTTGCCATAGTGCAGAAAGCATTAAAGTTAAATGTCAATGTAATTCAGACATCCAGTATGGGGCGTCTGTTTGATGCAGCATCCAGTCTGTTGGGGCTGGCGGATTTTAATTCCCATCAGGGCCGCTGCGCCATGGCGTTGGAGTCTGCAGCGCGAACTGCACTGATGGAAAAGATACAGCCGCTTCCGCTTGCGTTCACCAAAGAATTGGTCAAGTCGGACGAAGATAAAAATTACAGCAATGATAGAAGGTTCAACGAAACGATCAATGCGGATGAAAAAGATAATTATAATTCAGAAAAAGTTCTCTACAATCCTGCGCCCGTATGGGAGGCGCTGTTACAAGTAAAGAGAGAACGTAAAGATATTTGTGCCGCTGCACTGGGTTTTCATTTTGCTGTTGTCAACATGGTAACAGACATGGCGGAACGTATGGGAGTAAAACAAGTTGTTCTGACAGGGGGCTGTTTCGCAAACCGGATTCTGTTGGAAACCTGTACAAAGAAACTGCTAGAAAGAGATTTTCAGGTTTATTATAATGAAGCTGTGTCCTGCGGCGACGGAGGCATCAGTCTGGGGCAGGCGTATTACGGGTTATTGCAAAGCGAGTAATGTCTGTATCAATGTCTTGTCGGTCTGATATTCACTGCTTAAATTGTTTTAGTTTTGTAATTTTGCGAGGAGTTCTTATGTGTGTAGCATATCCGGGAAAAATTTTATCCATAGAAAACCATCACGCCCGCGTCGATTTTACCGGTTCGGTTGTGCCGGTGAACATTTCCATGGTAGATGTGGCGCCAGGTGATTATGTATTGGTGCATGCCGGTATGGCAATCCAGAAAGTGGAAACAGAAGAAGCAAAAGAGTGGATCGCGCTGTTCCGGGATTTGGAAGAAGCGACAGTAGATGCAGCGGATGAGTCACAAACGGTTGCACCGTCAGAATTACTGACTGAGGATATCCATCATGCGTGAAAAAGAACTGGCAGTTTTTTTACAACAGTATAAGGGACGTCCGCTGAAGCTGATGGAAGTGTGCGGCACTCACACATCTGCGTTATACCGCACCGGGCTGCGGCAATTGTTGCCGGAAAACATTACGCTTTTGTCCGGTCCGGGTTGTCCTGTCTGCGTGACGCCCACGTCTTACATTGATAAACTGGTAGAATATGCGTTTGCTCCCGGCTGCCGGGTGATGACTTTTGGGGATATGCTGGCGGTACCGGGCAGCAACATGTCATTGGCGGAAGCCAGAGACCAGGGCGGTGCTGCGGATTTTTTCTATTCGCCGGAAGAGTTGTTGGCAAAAGCCAAAGCCCAACCGGAAACGACGTTTATTTTAGCTGCTGTTGGTTTTGAAACCACCGCGCCGGTGTGGGCCACGGTAATCAAAACGGCAGCGGATAATGATATAAAAAACATAAAATTTCTGACGGCCTTAAAAACCATGCCCCAGGCTTTATCGTTTTTATGTAGCAAAGGCAGGATCGACGGTTTTTTGTGTCCGGGACACGTGGCCGTCATTACCGGCAGTGAACCCTTTCAGAAACTGGCGGAAGAATTTGATAAAACCATGGTCATCGGCGGCTTTTCTCAGTCACAACTGTTGCGGGCGATGACCCGTCTTGTACTGGAAAGCAGCAGGGGACACGCCGGTCTGTGGAATGAATATCCGTCTGTTGTGAAACCGGTAGGAAACGCGGCAGCCCAAAAGATGGTTAATGAAATCTTCGAAGCCGGCGACGCAGTCTGGCGGGGAATCGGTTTATTGCCGGGTTCTGGTTTGTATATAAAAGAAAAATACAAAGAATTTGATGCAGGAAGCCGCGGTTTAAACGAAGACAAAATTCCAGCAGGCTGTCTGTGCAGCAGAATTGTATTAGGGGACGCGCTGCCGGCGCAGTGTCCTCATTTTGGTAAACGATGCACACCCGAGCATCCGGTTGGCGCGTGTATGGTCAGCAGTGAAGGAACCTGCTGCATAACATTTCGTGAAGGAAATGATGTATAGTTTTATGCAAACAGAAAAATAATTAAAGGTTGCAAGAGTAACACAGCAACTATGTCATTCTTGCAATCAGAATTCAATAGTTTTTGCCAGTAGAAAAATATTTAAAGATTGTAAGAGCAGCACGACAACTAAGTCATCTCTGCAATCAAAATTCAATGAGGAACTGTATATGAAAATTGCATTACGTCACGGAGCAGGCGGCGAAGAAACATCAAAACTGATTCACGACATCTTCGCTACCCATTTTCAAAACGATATTTTAAATAAGATGGAAGACGCGGCGGTGCTGCCAAATTTGGATGGCGTACCCGTCTTCACTTCCGATAATTTTGTGGTGGAACCGCTGTTTTTCCCCGGAGGAGATATCGGAAAGCTTTCTGTTTGCGGAACGGTCAACGACCTGGCCTGCATGGGAGCCAAGCCGTTATATCTTACAGCATCTTTTATTCTGGAAACGGGGCTGGACAGCGAAACGTTAGAAAAGATTGTTGCTTCTATGGCAGCAACAGCTGAAGAAGCCGGCGTAAAAATTGTGGCCGGCGATACAAAAGTGGTGGAAGGGAACGGCGGACTTTATATCAATACCGCCGGCATTGGCGCGCGTCCGTCAGTCTGCAACATATCTGCCGCGAATTTGAAACCGAAAGATGCCGTCATTATTACAGGCACGTTGGGTGACCATCATGCAACGATTCTGACGCAGCGCCTGCAAATGGAAACTTCTCTGCAAAGCGATTGCGCCCCGCTGAATCACATGGTGCAAACTGTACTGGATTCAGGTGTTGATGTCCATACTATCCGCGACATCACCCGGGGCGGACTGGCCACCGTTGCCACCGAACTGGCGGAAGCATCCGGCTGTCGCATCAATCTGGAAGAGGAAAAGCTGCCGGTCAGCGAAGCGGTGAAAGGGCTCAGCGGCATTTTGGGGCTGGATCCGCTGACCATGGGGAACGAAGGAAAAATGTTGCTGGCAGTTCCTCATAGCGAAGCAGAAAAAGCATTAGCGATTCTGCAAAATACAAAATACGGCAAAGACGCTGTAATTGCCGGAGAGGTTACAGAAGGAACCGGCGTCTACCTGTTAACTGCGTTGGGTAGTTACCGTAAAGTGTTGCCGCTGCGGGGAGAAGGACTGCCCAGGATTTGTTGAATAACCAGAGATTCGCAGTATATTCTGCAAAAATCAAAAACCAGAGTTCAGAGATTGAAGTCAGGTTATTTTATATTACACTTTATTCTTCTCCATTTTTCCCGCACGGCGAAGTGGCAGCTTTCCCAAACAGAGCAATAAAATGAACGAAAAAAGTGTCACATGGAGACAGACAAATAACGCTGTCTATATTTATAACAGAAAGCAGGCTGAAAAACCGCGTCACTGCTGGAGTTGCGAAAAAAGTCCGGTCACTTAAGTGACCGGGGAGAGTAGTTGAATCCAAAGTGACATGTAATGACTTTAGAATAACAAGGCGTGTGTAGACGTCAAAGGAATTAGAGGAGAACATAAAAGATAGTTTCGTTGATTTTGACAGCGAAGAGCAAAGAGCGATAAAGTGAAGAAGTTATTTTCGGAAATTCCATATATTAAAAGCGAGAGGCTCGTACTCAGAAAAATCGAGGAAACCGATGCAGCAGGGTTGTCGGAACTGGCACATAGCCCAAATGTATACCGCTACCTGCCCACATTCCTGTATGAGCGGAAATATGACGATATACAGTACGTCATCCGTCGCCTGTACGATGAGTGCTTTAAAGATTCTATTATCCTCGGCGTTTTTATGGAAGAGGAGTTCTGCGGACTGGCAGAAATATACGGGTACCGGGAGAATACACATAAGGCCAGCATAGGGTGCCGTTTTTTGGAACGCTACTGGGGTAAAGGGATAGCAACGGAAACGGTAGGGGCTTTAGTACGATATCTGGCGCAGGAAACAGATATTGAGATTATCACGGCCAGCACCATGGTCGTAAATAAACCGATAAGCCATGTAGTAGAAAAGAATCAGTTTTTACTGGTAGCTTCCGTCGCTGACGAGGATTGGGGATACGGACAACCTACGCCAGCCAATAAATGGGTCTGGCTGCTGTAGGAGTTATTAATCAGTGCTTCGGGAGGGGCCATTGAGAAACAAAAATAATCGAAAGTGGATTGCCCTTATAACGTTGATAATTGGTATCATTGCAACAGGATACACTATAGGATCCTATTTTACAGACTATGCTTTGAAGCGTGGTAATGATACGGATCCCTTGGCGCCGCCGGCTGCCTGTATAAGTATTCACGACAAGAGCAGGGAAGTTCCTGCTTTGCCTAAAGCGTCAATGGAAAAGTGGAGCGCGGTTTCAGCAGATGGCAGGCATCTGGCAGCGACCCGCTACTCTCCCCAAAATCCGGGTAAACGCTGGGTTATTCTCGTGCATGGTTATGGCCGGGACCAACGTTATGTAAGAGATTATGTGGGCGCGTATCTGGAAAAAGGGTATCAGGTTTTGACGCCGGATCTCTGTGCCTCCGGGGAAAGCGAAGGCAGCTATATTACCATGGGGGTAAAAGAAAGCGGGGAGGTTGCTCTTTGGGCGGCGAAAATTAAAGAATACGATCCTGCTGCCGACATCGTGCTGCATGGTGTGTCCATGGGAGCCGCCACGGTACTGATGGCGGCAGGCAGAGAGGATATACCCGGTCTTGCAACTGTAATAGAAGATTGCGGCTATACCAGCGCCTATGCAATGTTTTCCAACCAGCTGGGCGTTATTTTTGGACTGCCGGAGTTTCCCATCATGGCCTGCGTTGACGTGGTCAGCGGCATGAAAACAGGAGCCAAAGTATCTGATGCCGCGCCTCTGAAAGCGGCGCCCCACATAAAGGTTCCTGTGTTATTCATTCATGGCGCTGCCGATACGCTGGTTCCGCCTGCTATGATGGAAAAACTGTTTGCCGCATGCAGAACTAAGAAAAAGAAACTCGTAGTTGAGGGGGCAGGGCATGGCGATGCGATGATAACGGACAGAGAGAATTATTGGAAATGCATTTTTGATTTTTTACAGGATAGTTAATTTGGATAGTTGATAAATGGATCAGGGGGAAACAGGATTGTGGTGTATTACAGACATGACGAATAAAATTTTATCGGTTATATTTTTGCTGGTATTGTTTTCAAGAACAACATTTGCGTCTTCCATCCCCCTTCGCGGTGTCGTCGAAGGTTTCTACGGAAAAGAGTGGACTGCTGAAGAACGCGCCGATGTTCTCCGCTTCTGCCATAGCAACAATCTGAACGCTTACATATACGCGCCCAAGGATGATCCATATCACCGCAAGAAATGGCGCAAGCCTTACCCTGCTGACAAACTAGATGCCTTGGGAAATTTGGTTGCCGTCGCGCAGCAAAACAACGTTCGCTTTATCTTCGCGGTGTCGCCCGGTCTTGACCTCAGCTATCATGGCGAGAAGGGCGAAAAGGATTTTGCTCTGCTGATGCGCAAACTCGATGCCATGTATAAAATTGGCGTGCGCGATTTTGCGGTTTTCTTCGACGATCTGAAGGACAAAAACGGTACGCATCATGAGAGCGGCAAGGCGCAGGCCGGTTTTCTCAACCGCGTGCAAAAAGAGCTGCGCAGGCAGTACAAAGACGTTGCCTCGCTGATAACCGTTCCTACTGAGTATTATCGCTTTGATATGCTGGGCAATTCCGGTGAAACCAACGATTATACGCAAGATTTTGCTGACACTTTAAGCAAAGAGATTATCGTGCTGTACACTGGCGACGGAGTAGTTTGCGACGGTATTTCAGAGGAGGATTATCAGGCGGCCAATACAATTTATGGCCGCGAACTCGGTATTTGGTGGAACTATCCGGTGAATGATTACAGTGTTGCGCCGGTCGGCAAACGCAGAGCCAAACGTAACGCCAAACTTGCCCTCGGAGCGATTGAAAAACTGCCGGCTTCCAATGCAACGGCGGTTTTCTTTAATCCGATGTCGCAGTACAATATGTCAAAGATTGCTCTTGCAACGGGAGCAATCTACGCAGACGATCCGGCTTCTTACGATGCCTCGCAAGCCTGGGATAGAGTTTTGAAGGAACAATTTGGCGAATTGGCTCCCGCGATGAAAGTTTTTGCTGTACATTCCAGCCACATGGAGAATTCCTGGGCGAAATGCGGAGCGGACGACGCGCCCGAATTTGTAGACGCCGTTCGTACAGTTATGATGTCGGCGCGTTTAAATCGAAAGCTTACAGGCGTCGCAGAACTGTCGCGTCAAATTGACGAGATGGAAAAAGCCGCCGACCTTTTGCTGAACAATTTGGAGCCGCAATATCTGGCAGAATGCAAGCCGCAACTGAAACAGTTCAAGCGCATCGCACAGGCTGACAGGCTGGCTTTAAAATCTTTGCAGGATAAAAAATGTGATCCGCGGCTAAAGGCTCTGCGTGGTGAAATTTATAAACATGCCCCTAAGGCGATTTTGTCAGAAAAAGCCGCGCTGAAATTCATTGACGACACAATGGATTTGCTCGGCGCTTGGGGGGAGTGACTATGGTGATGTAGCGTGGCGGTATAATCAATTCAAGAAGCGCAGGCTCATTGATTCAGCGCTTTCGTAACGAATGAATCAATGGTTCCCAAGGCAACGGGGAAGTGTTCCCGGTAACCTGGGTGTTGTAAAGGAGACCCGGTAATATGAAAAACGTGATGGTTGAAAGGGAGTCCTGTTATCGGCAGGGCTTTTTGCATAACTTTTTTACTGCTTTGTTGTCTGTGTCCTTATTTTTCCTGGGGATGGCAGAGGCGCCGGCTGTTTACGCGCAATTCTATGACACCGATGACCTGAGTTTGTCCGAGATGCTCAGCAGCCCGATCCAAGGCGTTACCGATCTGTATAAAATTGAAGGCGCCCACAGTTTTAAAGATGTAAATGATGCAATAGTAACAGAGGCCGGGGTTTTTGACGGAGAAGTTGCGCCAGGGCAAAAAATCCGGGTTCATTTTTATCTGAAGGTGCGTCCTTTTGATGAAATTAATGAAAAGAGAAAAGAAAACGGGAAGGATCCTCTTGAACATTTCAAATGGAACTGCACAATATATGTGAAGGCAAAAAATGGCGACAAGGAGATAGGAGAATATAAACAATCCCATGACAATGCGATTGATAATACAATTGAATATCAGGTGCCAAAAGACGCGACACAGGTTTCCATTGGGATGAAGGGCCAATATACCGGACAGTTCAAAGGTCATGATAAACCCTTTTTAGTGAGGCTGAACTCCGGTCCGGTCAGCTTGTCCGTGAATAAGAAATATGAACCTGTTCCGCTTTCGCCGGCGATACCATATTCCGCGGATGAAAATACGGCAGCCGTGAAACCGGCCGAGGACAAGACTGATGACAGGAAGGACGGCAAGCAGTCTGGCGGCGACGATTACCGGGGCCCCGACATGTTATCTGCATGTGTAGCTGTCGCAGTGCTGGCTGCATCTGGCGCCAGATACCTGTGGCGTCGACGGAAAAAGAAATAGATTATATTTTCTTTTTTTACATTGGATAGTAGTATATAATTTATTTCAGCCTAATTTGGGAGCCAGGGAGGCCAGAAAGTTTTTGCTTTCCTCTTCCCCCCTGGCAGATCAGAAACGAACGTAGAGAAGTTGGATCAACTGCTGCCATTATGTGATGGATTAACCGTGGAAGAATAAAAACGGGTTTGCTTCAACAGCCGTAGATTTCTCCTGTGCCGGTTTATTCTTTTACTCCCCATTTTTCCCGTACGGCGCAGTGGCAGCTTTCCCGAACAAAGCAATAAAATGAACGAAAGAAGTGTCGCTGGGAGACAGACAAATAACGCTGTCTATATCTATAACAGAAAGCAGGCTGGAAAACCGCGCCACGACTGGCTTTGCAAAAAAAGTCCGGTCACTTAAGTGACCGGATAAATATTGAAGTTTATAATTTTGAAATTAACAAAACCGGGTACGGCAATTACTCATGTCTGTTGCTGCAACCGGTTAAGTAAAATCTACTTGTACAATCTCCGCATCTTTTCAATTTCCGCCTGCATTTCATCCACAAATTCCTGGGGAGCCAGCACTTTTACCCAACTGCCCTGGCTGAGCAGATACATTTTGATACCGTCGCCGTAGACTTCCGCTTCCATGGTGTAGGTTTTGCCTTTCACATCAATGATGCGGGCGGTGGGCAGGCGGTCTAAAATGGCCTGTGCGGACGGGCCGGAAAACTCAAAACGGATGTGGCGCAGCTTACCGGGCCACATGAACTGACTGCGGCGTCGCAGCAACCCTTCATCAAAATCCTGCGCAGGAGACAAGGTGAAGGTGGTGCGGTGCCGCGTTATTTTTGTGATGCGGTCGATACGGAAATAATACGGCGTGGCGGCATTTTTAACGGCGCCGTCCTTATAGGCCAGCAGATAAAAATAGTATTCCGTAAACAGAATCGCCACAGGCAGCAGGCGGTGTTTCACCTCTTTGCGGTCCATGCGGTAATAGGTCACGGTGATGGGCTGGCGGATGTCGATGCACTCCGACAGGAGCCACAAATTATCCAACAGGCTGCGGCAGTCAAACTTAATGGTGGAATATTGCAGCAGCTCCTTGCGTATCAGCTTTTCCAACGACTTTTTATCGCCGGCAGACGTATGCTCTTTCAATTTGCCGATCAGACGCAGCAGATCGTCGCTGGCAAAAGCCTTTACCCCAATCAGGATCTTCGTGATGGCCAGCAGCTCCTTATTGGTGATGAAGTTATCCATTTGCAGACGGTAACAGTGGTCGCTGCTGGTGTAGAGAAGTTCCGCGTTGCCCATGGCGTCCCGGTGGTCTGCCATAAACATTTTCAGTCCCGTCAGGTCCCGGGAGATACTGCGCGTAGACACTTTGTATTCATCCGCCAGACTGGTGGCGGACAGCGCTTCGCCCTTCATGGCACGGTAAAAGATTTCCAGAATCCGGTCTGTCTTAATGTTGCCTTTCATGTTGTACACCTCCAATACCGCCCTCATTATATAACAAAACCTCCTGGAAGAAAACAGAAAAATTTTATTTTTCCCTGTTTCACAACGACACATTCTGTCTGACAGAACCGGTATACTATGAGTGCGGACACAAAAAGGGAACCGTAATTCACGAAGAAGGATTGTCGGAAAAACTGCGAGATATTTTGCAACTCATAAAGGTTCCGATGCAAAAAAGTAGTGAGTCATGCGCAAAACAAAGTAATGATTTCGCAGTTCAGAAAAGAAGAACAGGAGGAAACACTATGCCGAACAAAACGTATTGGAATCAGGTACAGGAAATTATGGAGTTTACCGACGCTATGGGAGGCCTTTTGGGTAAGGAAGCTTACGGCGAGGGCGACAGGCAGGAGACACAGGAAATTTTACGTGACGTGAAAGAACGGAAAGAAAGGGCGAACGACAAGCCCATGGAAATGATCACGCTGGCCGGCCTTGCCAGAGAATTCAAAGACGTGGCGAAAGAAACCCGCGCCAATTACCGCAATGCGGAAAGCGAAGAAGCAAAAGAGGCGATTTTGAATGAGGTGCTGGAATGCACCGGCGACTTCTTCAGTTTCCTGGCGGAAGAAGCGGCGGAAGTTTTTGGCGATGCAAAGAAACGGCTGCACGAAGCCGCTGCGGACATGAAGGATGACGAATGGCCGGAATGGGACCGAAACGCGTACAACCAGCATGGAACGGATGACTGACAATGTTAACAGAACTTCTTGCCAAAGCCGCGGCGCTCTACATTACGGGAGCGCCGCTTTTAACCGGGCTTCCTGCAATACAACACAAAAAGTCTGCAAGCAGGAGGAAAAATCTGAATAGAACCGAAAACTCAAATAGAGAGGAACCGCTTCCCGGCGACGTGATTTACGTAAAACGCATGGGGGACCTGTACCGGCATTACGGAATTTACGCCGGACACAACCGGGTGATCCATTACGCAGGACGCGGAGGCGACTGGGGCGATGACGTTTCCATCCACGAAGCACCGCTGCACGAGTTTTTGCAGGATGCGAGGCATTTTACCATTTGCCGGTTTAAAACGCGTTGCGATATTCCCGGCTACCATCTGTACAGCCGGGAAGAAACCCTGCGCCGGGCATACCTGCGGCTGGGAGAACGAAATTACAACCTGATCTCCAACAACTGCGAGCATTTTGCAATCTGGTGCCGCACGAATATTTCAACCAGCAGCCAGGTACGTAACGCAGGAAGAACGCTTTGCGGTGTGTTTGATCTGGTAGACCTGCTGCTGGAATAAACAGTGGAAAAATTTAGCGCAAGCAGTTATAATTAAGGAAAAGTAGTGAGCGAGGTGAAACGCATGGTACGTATGCCGGAAGACGAAAGCAAAAACCCATTGACACGTCTTGCCGAGGAAATCAAAAAGAAAACAAAAAAGAAAAACGATTGCAATGACGAGGAAGAAGCACAGTCCGATGCAACGGAATTAGAGGAAGACATAAAAGATACCATCAAACGAAACGTTTTAAAGTATTGAAATAGAAACGCAGTTACCGGTAAATGAACGATTGAAACCAACCATTCCGGTAACTGCGTATTTTTTTGTCTCATTTTCACACCGACGCATCCTGTCGCACAAAGAAACTATAATTGAGAATATGACAGACAGGAAAAAGGAGGACATTGGCGGAAAAATCAGACAAAGCAAGGATTGTTCCAACAGGTCGCAAGACCAAATGTGAAGTGAAACATTGGGAGGGCTTATGAAAATTTTACGGACGAACAAGCTGACATTTGAAGGATTAAAACTGTCAATCGTGTTATATCGTTTGGATAAAGGAAACATCAGAAATCTTGACAATATTACCGTATTTGCAAAAACGATACTCTTCGACCTTATGATTGATGCAAGCTTTTTGTTAGTCACCTGTTTGGGCGCAGCCCATTATGTATTTCAAAATGACCGGTGGTCGGCATGGTTAGCTTGCGGTGTGGGAGTTTACGGGCTGAACCTGCTCAATGAAATAGTCCATCAGTATTATTATCACTATACCGAGCTAAGCGCCGATGAAAAGGTACAGGGGATTTTGCATAACGCACCGAAATTCATGTTCTTTAACGAGAGAGAAAAGGATATCTTTTATAAATCGCTATATAAGAAAGTAAAGGAATTTTAGTCAACTCATGCGGTATTGAATTGACGATGGCAATTTCTTTCTCGTTTGTAAGATTTTTATGCAGATGTCTTATAGGATGTACAAATGTTGCGGATATTGTACACTACAGTAATTATTTTTATGAGATAATAAAAAGAAGACTATAATTCACTTTACCATGACTTCTCATTTACTTAATACCGAGGCAATTTGTGATGATCAATAAAGAACTATTAAAAAAAGAACGTCAACGGATTGGATTAAATATCCTGATGTGCAGGCGGAAATTAAATATGACACAAAATGAACTGGCAGAAGCTTCCGGTATTTCGCGTACCCAGATCTCCGGCATGGAGCGGGGAAAAACAAATTTCCGCATGGAAGCGCTTTTGGCTATTGCCGAGGCATTACAGGTTGAGTATCAGGAATTGCTGAAGTGAATTATCAAGATGACACGTAAGATTATTGTTTAAAATGATTAACTAATTGCGACAATAATCGATGAAAGAAATAAAGTATTATGGTATAATAAAAATAATATAAAAATGTAAAGTGTTGAGACAAATCGGTTACTAGGCGAAAACACGTTATCAATTATTATTTATGTTTTTAAATAAAAGATAAGGATGTGATTTTACATGACTGCCCAGTTGACTACGGGAAAGAAAGCGCAGTTCAAAACTTTGTTGAAACAAAAGGAAGCGTTGTTGCAAAAAATCCGGAACATTGAAGAGAACTGTGAAGGGATTAAGAATGCAAATAATGTTTCCACCACGCAGAAGCTGAATGCGGAAAAGAGCCAGCTTTTACAGAAACAGCAGGATTATACGGCAGAGCTGAAAGTCATTAGTGCACGGCTGAATGAGATTGGTAATCAGTTGAATGCTTTATCTGGGACTGGCTCTGATAAAATATTAGATGCTATTGGTAAGCAGGAGTTTTATTTTATCAAAAATAAGCCAAATATTTTATTTGAAAAGACTACTGGGTTATTGTGGGCGAATTTAGATACATTTAATTATAATAATAATGGGGAACGCTATGGTTGTGTAGCAAGTAGAAATTATTGTAAAAATCTTAATCTTGATGGTTTGTTGGGCTGGAAATTGCCGACATCGGAACAGTTATGGAATTTCGTGAAGTCAAAAAATCATCCTTTTAGAACTAGTTCAACATATTTAAAGGATTGTGAATATTGGATTTGTTTAAAAGGTTCAGAGGCAAAGGCTATTGACTTTTACTACTCAGACATTTCGTTTAATAGTGGAGGCGGTGCGCTGTTACCACTTACAACAGTTTTAATTGACAATTCCGATTATTCTTCTATGATGGGCGGAAAGGCATTGACTAAGAAGGAAAAATCTCAATTAGCTTTAAACTTATTTATTGATAAAGGACTTATCCCCGTCTTTAACGAAGAAGCCATTACCGAACTTTTCAAACAGGTTTATATTGAAAAGCCAAAGCTGTTGCAGGAATTGCAGGACTTGGAAAGCAACATCAGTCTATTGCAAAACGAGGTAGAATTGACAACGGATTTTGATTATATTCCGTTGCTCGCTAAATATGATCTAGAAGCGATTGAACATTCCGTCATCAAATATTATGAAGCAGTGCAGCAATGGTCGGGCGAACTGCTGGAAAAACTGGAAAATTACGAAAAACAAAATGAAATGGTCATTTCCGATTTCAATGCAATCAGTGTGAAACTGGCGCATAAATATGTGGATAATGACAAACTAACCGAAGAAGAAAATAAATTGCTGAAAGACCGACAGGCGTTTTTCAAGAAGTATGTAGCAGTAGGCGTGAACGGTGTGAAGGCAAAGATTTTGTCTGTTAAGCATCAGGCGGAGGATTTGGAACGTCGCATTGATGAAATTGATGAAAGCGATAATTCCATTAGCGAGCTGGGTAAGCTGGAAAAGGAAAAACGTGTAAGTTTTGCATTCCTGGCAGAGAACACAGCAAAAATTATCAAGAATGCGCTGTGGAAGATGGATTATTTCCACAATCATCATGCTTTTATGAAGTCGGCGATTGACGCATGGGATGACTGGACGACAGATTATCTTCATTTTAAAACGACCGGCTTCAGTCAATTGCGTAACAGTTGCGAAGAAGATAACATTGATGAAGAAATATGGCAGGCTTGGTGTAATGACTGGCAGAAGGTTCGCTTCCAGATAGAAAAGAAATTGCAGCCATTGGTGGAGCGCGGGTTGGAAGGCGACATTCCGGTTGTAGAGGACACACCTGTACCGGTAGTGAGCCAGTTGATTTCAATTTTGGCAACATACAAGGAGGACATTGACAAGTTTTATCTGGAAGATAAAAAAGGCGTTTACCAGCAGTTTGTTTTCCTGCCGGGCGGCGATTTACAAGATAAATTTGAAAGTGAAATTCGTCTGTACCGCTGTACGACAAAGTTGCAAACTGCATTGCAAAATGTAATTTTTAACTGCAAGGAAACGGAAGACCGTATCTTTATTCTGAATTGGGCCAGCGATTTGTTGGATATTCAAATTAATGGCTTGCTGGAATTTATCGCAGATAGAAGACTGAACAAAATTTCGGAAAAAGTGCTGAAAGAATTTGCTGAACTACGTTTGAAAAATCTGGATGCATACCTGAATGATGCAAAAGCATATGGTCTGGAAAAGGAACGCAGGGAGAAGCAGTATAATTCCTTAATGTTCAAGATGCGTACAGATTTGACGAAGAAAGAGAAAATAGTTAAGGCAGCTAAAAAGGCTGAGGAAACAGAATGATGAAAACTTGCCGTAATAATACATTATGGTAATCACATACTTTGGAAAGGTGGTAAAGCGAATGGGATTGTTCGGCGGAATTATTGATGTATTGGGTAAACTTTTTTTCGGCTCCGATAGCGGTGGAGGGGGCAGCAGTTCCTCTCAGGATGAAAAGCTGCGCAAGGAGCGGGCGAAAATCAATGCAGATAATAAAATCAGGCTGGCGGAATTGGAAAATGAAAAGGTGGAGCTTGTAAAGAATGCGCAGATGGATATTATTGAAGCGCAGAAACAGGCTGCCATGTTAGTGGAAGAGGTAAAAGCTAAAGGCTTTACGGTGGTGGCACATTCCATTTTGGTTTTGCAGGATCGCATGAATGAGTTAAGCGCCCGCCGGTTGGAAATTATTGAAAAGAGTTCCATGCCGATTGTGCAGGACATTGAGAATTTTTATGCGGAGTTAAGTGATAAAATTCAACGAGATAATGAAGAGTATAGTGCCAAAAAACTGCCTGCTCTTTTGAAAACACTGGATGAGTTTGAAGAGGGAAGCCCGTCTTATAATTTGTTTCATGAGCGCATCCAGCAGGACATGAGCCAGCAGTGTTATTACATGCAGTTGCAGATGGAATCGGTGTACCGCCGTCAGGAACGTGTGATACAGGGATTTTTGAACACCAAACAGCAGATTATAGAACAGACTGGTAAGATAGCTGAAACCATGGTACGCGATATGTTGGAAAAAAATGTGCAGCTTGCGGAAGCGATTACTGCGGATTCAGCAAAACAACTTCCCATTTCGGAAAGAACGAAGCAACTACTGGGGGCAGGCGAAGCAAAGGCACTGGCATCAAGTAATAGTGATAAAGGGGAAGAGTAATATGTCCTTTAAGAATAACGAGTTACCTATCAAAGCACGTCCTGTTATCTTTCTTATTGATGTTGCTGAAGGGAAGGAATTTGCTTTTAACTTCTTTTGGATGCTTTTACAAAAACTAAAAGAACTACACCAGAATAAAGATGCTTTAATGGTGAGTATAATTCTTTATAGTCATAACACTCATTCGCTTAATATATATTGGAATATAGCAATAAGAAAAAGCATATCTGATTACTCTCAAAAAAATGAATTTATTAATTTTTTATCAATAATACAAAGTGCCTTCTTGCCGTTATATAATGCGGACAGTATTAATGTTAACGATTTACATTTGTTCTTTAACCAGTTTGGTTATGAACGTCAATCCATAGTTTTAAATAATACAGATTATATAAAGCCAATATTAGATGTTGCAGATCGTATTATGTCGTTCTTTCCCGTTAATTGGCTGAATTCTACTGTGGTAATTATTGATAATATACTAACACCTCAAACAAAGAAACAGATAATTGATTATAAGGTGGATTGCGTTCGTATGACAAGGTTATTTACATCAAAGTTAGATAAAAAAATGATCAACTCTTTAGCCAAAGATATTTTACAATACGTGGAATTAAAGCATATTCCTCGTGTAAAGAAAAAAAGTATTGGTGATGCTTTAAGCGTTCAGCTTCCAGTATTGGAAGGCGCGTTGTATGATAATGATTAAAATACTAAGTTAGGAGCGTGCTATTATGGCAAGAGTTTTATGTGATCCCGATGAACTGGAAATGTTTACAAATGCTTTAGGAAATTATATTGAGAATATTGTAGATGAAACGCAGGCAATCAAAGCAGAACATGACCGCCTGCAGGAAACCTGGCAGGACGATAAGGCGGCTCGTTTTGACGAAGATTTTGATGCGCTGGTAACTTCTGTAGCGGCGTTTAAGGACAGCGCAGAAGATCAGATTCCCTATTTACGGGCATTAGTAGAAAGAATTCGTGAGTATCAAGAGGGCTGATTATGGAAAACGGTGCACATATTACTGACAATGAAATATTATCAAAAACCGTAGTTGCCTTGGAAAACAATGATGAAGCTGCCGACAACGCGATTAACCAACGATTAGATGAACTGGATACATTTGAAGAAGAATGTCGGGAAGAAGAACGTAACAGCTGTGAAAAGCTGGAGAAAGCACGGGATGCAGAAAGCAATGCACTGATATTATTGCATATTGCAGAAGCAACTTTAGCTGCAGCTTATGCTAGTGAGAATCCAGCTTATATAGCAGCTGCCAAAGCGTTTCATGCTGCCGCAAAATCATATTATGAAACATGCGTAGAAAACAGGAAACGTATGGAAAAGCGATATGCCATGGCGCGGGAGTGCCTGACGCGGGCAAGGCATCTGGCAGAAAATACGGAGCAGGCATTGCGACAGGAAAAACGGGAGTACCGGGACGTTTTACAACAGGGCCGCAGACGACTGCGGAAAAATAAAAAGTTAACGGATTCGTATCTACACTAATCAAATGATTGTGATGTTGGTATGTTGGCTGGAGGCTTTATAATGAATGAACTTGAAGATGTATTACAGGACTTATATAAAATCGAAAATCAGTTTCATGAGCAGGTTCGTGACCGGTTTGGTTTTAACATTGGCGAAGAAATAATGAAACCAATGGAAAATAACGTGAAAAATATGATTGCGATAGATGAAGATTCTGACCGTGAAGAAAGCAGCATTCGGGATTTGCTCGCTGAATTGCAAATGATTGAGATTGACAAGGATACCGAAAATAAAAAGAATAGGGCGCAGGAATTGAAAATTTGACAGGAGTGACGGCAGTAAATGAGCAGCATATTTAATATATTACAAGAACTTGATAATGAAATCAGCGAGTATAACAAAGCGCTGGTTGCGTTAGAAGAAAAATATAATATTAAAAATGGCGAAATAGAAGAAAAACTGCTTGAAGATTTTACGCAGCAGCAACAGGAAGAAAAAGAAAAATTTGAAGTGCAGGCGCTTGCTACGGAAAACAAATTAGATGAGGCATGCAGGCAAATCCGCAAACGGCAACCATTGCTGACTTCTTTAATGGTGGATGACGCAAATTTGGAAAACGTATTGCCGGACGAAATCGTATTGGGTAAATATAACGTATCGTTTGGTAATTTTAATAACAAAGTTCCCAAAACGATTCCCTTTCCGGTAGAAAAACCTTTATATATTGATAATACAGAGGATGAAGTTTTAACGCACAAGCTGTTGTTGCGCCTGTTGTTTGCGTTGCCGTTGGGCAAGTGTCAGTTTACCGTGTATGATCCCAAGTCCTTTGGTTTTTCCGCACAGGATTTTGTCAGCTTGGCCAGTGTGGAAAAGGTGGTTCCCTGTCAAAAGTTCATTACGGACGAAAAAGCCTTTAAGGAACAGTTGGAACAATTGTTAAATTCTGCAACGCAGATGATCCAGACCCAGTTTCCTAATTGTTCGCGTAACTGTCGTACCTGGCTGGACTATAACCGGGAAATGTTGCAGCGGCATGAGTATCAGAAACTGTTGCCGTATCGGATATTGCTGGTTTATAATTTGAATCCGTCAACCAATCAGGAAATTATGCGTTATCTGGAAATACTTGCCAGCTTAGGGACAAAGTGTGGCCTGCTGGTCGTGTTTTCCTATGACAAGCAGAGCTTTGACGTATTAAAAGAAAACCATAATGACCGTTCGTTGGAAAGAATGGAAAAGTTTCTCGCGATGGCACAACCTTTGCGAAGCTTTTACGGTTCGTTGCTGCCAAAAATGAATTTGCAAAACCTGCAAATTGCAGAGGAAGGGGAACCGTACCCTGACGAAGAAAAGATTAACAATTTGATTTATGATTTCAAAGAGCTGATCCTTAACAGTGATGACACGGCTATTACTTTTACGGATTTGATTAATTTAGATGATATGGACAAGATGTATGATGGAAGTTCGGTGGAAACTGTTGCGATTCCATTAGGGTCGGATTCGCATACCGGAAATATTGCCAAGCTGGATGTAGGCGATTTGCATGTCCATACGCTGATTGGCGGCCAGACGGGTTCCGGCAAGTCCAATCTATTACATAATATTATTTTGAATGCATGCTGGCATTACAGTCCGGACGAGCTAAACCTGTATCTGTTAGATTTAAAGGACGGCGTGGAATTTAATGTCTATGCCGCCCCTGCGCTGCCTCATGCAAAGCTGGTTGCCACTGCTGCTGATACGGAGTACGGCGCTTCAGTGATTGAGTATCTTGTGCAGGAAAAAGAGCGGCGTAACGATTTGTTTAAGGAAAAATCGGTTGGCAACACAAAAATTACAAATTATATTGATTACCGTAAGCGTTTTAAAAAGCAGATACTGCCGCGAATTATTCTGATCGTGGATGAATTCCAGGTATTGTTTGAAGGTAAAAACGCAGAACGGAATAAAGACGCAATTCAGAATCTGGCAAAACTGGGCCGTTCCTGCGGTATTCATATGATTTTTGCCACGCAGACGATTAAAGGTATTACAAGCTTCCGTGATATTTTGACACAGTTTAATACGCGCATTGCATTAAAGTGCGGTGCGGATGATTCCAAACGTTTGCTGGGCGATACGTTCGATAACGATGCCGCGGCAAAGGTGAAAAAGCATCATGGCATTTATAACGACAGTTCTGGTTTAAAAGAAGCAAATGTGGATTTCGCAATCCCGTATGCAGACCCGGCATTGATGCAGGAAGTTATACGTTTTATGCATGATGATTGGAAAGATCAGGACGGAAAAATTGACACCAGAGTGTTTGAAGGGCAGAAACTTCCTTCATTTCCGATCCCGGAATTCTTTGATTCAAGGGATAACAGTGGGGCGGTACTGCATTTTGGTGAGGAATTTAATTTTGAAAGTGCGCCTCTTACTGTTAAATTCGGCAAGTCAGAAGAAGATAACTTGTTTGTCATCGGGTCAGACGCAAACTTTAAACAGGGAATGCTGCATTCTGTTCTGCTTTCTGCAAATGGAAACGAGGCCATCAAAGAAATAATTTATGTTGGCGATGGAGAGGGTATTGGTTTGCAGGCATATCAGGAAAAAACCGGTTTGAAACCGGTGACTGTTTATGCTAATGCATCTGAATTTATCAATTCGATAAAAGATAAATTCGACAGTTGCGGACGTATTGTGATTTTTGATAAGTGTATGCTGAAGAAAGAACTGAAAGGCTATCCATCATTAGGAACGAATTTAAAAGATGAAGCGTTGCTGATGGAAACATATTTTGAAGAAAAAGAAGACACGCAGAATTATGTTGTGGCGTTTTATGACAGATACAACAGTTTGCAAAACAGCGGGCTGGATTTTAAGAATTTATTTGCACACCGTATTTGTTTTGGTATGAGCGTGGACGAGATTAATAAAAATTTCAGCGAGATTCGGATAAAATCCAAGACTGTTACGGCAAACCGCGCGTTATATTTTACGATGAACAGTGACGCTTATACGTGGTTCAGACCGTATGTATTCCCAAAGGAAGAGTAATTAGTGGTTGCGTGGAAAGGAAATGGCTATAGTTAAAATGCAATTAAGGCGGTGAACTTCCATGTCATCCTGGATGATGGTCAATGTAAAATCTGAAAGCGTGAAGAAATGTGCGTTCTGCAGAAACTGGTATGATCCGACCAACAGTGCCATCCGACCAAAGTCGCCGGCGGTTGGAATTTGGGAGTTTGATCTGTCAGTTACTAAACCATGTACGACTCGCCCCGGCGAACGGAAAGCGTTTTATTGCTGCCCGGATTTTGTGAGTAAATTTTAAGAACGTTCTTTTCTATCCCGAAGAGTGCATCTTCGGGATAGTTGATTTAACCGAATTGAAAAATGAAATGTATGTCAATTGTAGTGATATAGTATAGATTAAGTGGTTGCAAAAGCGAATATGCCTATCTTTTATCCATCCATCACCACCGGTTTTCACGCCAGCGAGGGCGAAAAGCTGGTGTACAAAGCGTTACACAAACTGAATAACGAGTACAGAGTTATCCACTCATACCGTTGGTTGGGAGACGAAACCCAGCGCCGCAGTGAGGGGGAAGCGGATTTTTTGGTTATCCATCCGGTGAAGGGGATTTTGTCTGTGGAAGTGAAAGCTGGCGGCGTGGCCTTTCGTAATGGCAACTGGATTCAGATCAACCGTAATACCGGCACGGAAAAGGTGATGGATCCTTTCGGCCAGGCAGCGGAGAGCCAGTACCGGGTGCGTCTGTTTTTACGTAACAATTACCATGGAACCATGCCGCTCATTGGTCGGGCGGTATGGTTTACTTCTGTTTGTGTTGATAAAAATGTGAAACTGCCGCCGGAAGCGGTGCGGGATATTATTCTGGATCAGGACAGTCTGGCAGAACCGGAAAAGGCACTGGATGCTGCTTTTGAGTATTGGCAACGGAACTTGCGTTTTGTACCAACGCCTTTGACTGGTGGGCAGTACAAAGAACTATTGCGTGTGCTGTTACCATCTTTCCAGATAGCGGAAACTATTTCCAGCAGCGCAAGAGAAAACCAGACGAGCTATGTGCAGCTGACACGCCAGCAGTTTGCGGTGCTGGATTTTTTGCGTGAACAGAAGATTGCGGCCATTTACGGACCGGCGGGTACGGGAAAGAGTCTGCTGGCCATTGAAAAAGCCCGGATGCTGGCACAAACCGGGCAAAAGGTTTTATTATTGTGCTTCAATGAATTTTTATTGCAACATCTGCGCACCCAGGAACTGGATCCGCTGATTACGGTACATAATGTGCGTTCTCTGGCGGAAGAAATCTTGCAGGATGATTCGCTGCCCATTGAACAAATCAATAAGTTTTTTGAAGAATATTTTGCCACGGACTTTGACGATACGGACTGGCAATATCCCAACATCGTGGTGGACGAAGGCCAGGACATCAGCGATACCATGCTGGAACATTTATCATTTCTGGCAGAGCTGAACGATGGAAGCTTTTATGTGTTTTATGACCGAAACCAGTTCATATTGGAACGGAACTCACCGGAACAGCCTAAGTACTTGGACAGCAAAGCGGAGTGCCGGTTGGTGTTGTACCGTAATTGCCGGAACACGGCGGAGATTGCGGCGACGGTTGGCTCGTTGGTGGATATGCGACAGGAACCCTATGTGAACAATGTGCATGGGGAAAAACCGAAAGTTGTTTTTTATAATGATAAAGCTGCGGCTCGTGGCATTGCGGAACGGTTTGTAAAAACCATGCAAGAAAACAGAGTAGCATTGGAAGACATGGTGATTCTTTCCGTTCATTCACTGGAACATAGCGCATTGCATGGCGTAACAGAACTAGCAGGGATTCCGGTTTCCAATACACTGGAAGAAGGAAAAGTCTGGGTCACCACTACCCGTAAGTACAAAGGGCTGGAAGCCAAAGCGGTGCTTCTGATAGACGTGGAAGTTTCCAAGCTTACGGATGCGGTGATGCAACGGATGATTTATATCGGCGGTAGCCGGGCCAATACCTATTTGAAAGTTGCGTTTTATGAAGATGTGGAGAAAGGCGACTACCGGGGCATAGTGGATGCGTTGCAGGAACAGATGAAGAATCATTGCAAAGATGCTCCAGAGGGCGAAGCAAGTCTGTCCGATGCTGCAGAAGTAAAACTGCCTGGCACGCGTAAGAGTGTGGTGAGACTGTTAAAAATGGAAAGCGCGATAGAGTGAGAAAATGGATAGTTATTTTAATGGATATATTCTTATAGGAGTAACACCAAATGGGCTTTTTAGACACATTGGGCGGCATTATATCCGGCGGCGCCGGGATTCTTGGTAAAGAAATGGATCGGCATAAGGCACGTACTGAACGAATACGGGAAAAGCATTACAAAGCAGGAAGCGGAAATGTTAACAGAAATTCTTCTAATGCTGGTATCGGAAAACATCGGGGTACAAAGGAAGAGTTCCGCAGCGACCATACCGGCATGGAAAGACGACCCGGCAGTTATTCCATTGAAAAACGGGTTCCGTTGAGCCGTGCTTGTCACATTGCGCCGCGGGAACCCGGCGTATACATTCTTTATCTTGACGGGCAGGTCATGAAATGCGGCGTGGCAACCTATGCGCAAGGGCTGCGATGGAGGTTTACTCAATATTATAATCTTAATTATGACGACAAAGCACGAGATGGCGATTACTGGTCGGTCAGTCCCTCTAACAGAGATGACGTGAAAGTTTCGTGGCAGGCTTGCCCTAAACGGGTCTGTGATGAACTGGAGTATAAATTGTTCCGGAAATATGGTAAGGGACCGTGGGCGAAACGAGCGCCGTCTTCGTTGGCGACAGATGAATGGGAACTGCTGATTTAACCCCTAATTTTCCCGCACGGCGCAGTGGCAGCTTTCCCGAACAAAGCAATAAAATGAACGTAAGATGTGTCACCTGGAGACAGACAAATAACGCTGTCTATATTTATAACAGAAAGCAGGATGGAAAACCGCGCCACGACTGGAGTTACAAAAAAAGTCCGGTCACTTAAGTGACCGGGGAGGGTATCCGTCATAGTAAAAACCGTTTGGCTTTGCAGCGGCTTTTGATGTGGGCATGTACACCTGCTGTCATCCGGAAAAATCCTCCATGCTGGCACCGCTGTATGCCGTACTGGAAGGCGCGGCCCTCGGTCAGTTGGCGGCATTGGATTGGGCAGCCAAATCCGGTACGGTGTTACAGGCGCTGCTTATCACCTTTATCATCGCGGCGTTGGTCATTGTAGTCTTTTCCCATGAATGGTTTAAAGTCCATCCGGTGTGTTGAAGCTGCTACAGATGGAAACAGAAGCACAGTGAGTGTTATTAAACCTGGCGCAGAGAAGTTTCTCTGCATCAGGATTTTTCTTTTTGTTCGCTTTTCATTTTTTTAAATCTGTGCTACAATAACTACGAACGGTTGTTTTACAGATGCGTGAAAAGAGGATTTATGATGATTGATAATACGTTAACCATGATAGACTTGTTCGCTGGGGCCGGCGGTCTTTCGGAAGGCTTGTCTGAGGCCGGTTTTCATGGTTTGTTTGCTTCTGAAATAGTGGACACATATGCTGCCACTTATAAAAGGAATCATCCTTCCACACAGGTTCTTACAGCGGATATAAGGGATGTCTGCGCAGAAGATATTCTTAAAGATTTAGGATTAAAACGTGGAGAACTTGACCTGATTGCAGGCGGGCCGCCGTGCCAGGGTTTTTCTATTAATGCGCCGGTTCGCAGTGTGCTGGATGAGAGGAATCATTTATTTAAAGAATATTTACGTTTTGTTGATACATTTGCGCCCAGAGCGATTTTAATAGAAAATGTTCCCGGGCTTGTGTCTTTTGAACATGGTGCTACTCTGCATGCGATTCTGGATGCGCTGGCCGGGTTAGGTTATGGGGCCGACGTTCGTATTTTGGGCGCTGCGTATTACGGTGTTCCGCAAATGCGCTGGCGTACAATCATACTTGGTTTGCGGGGTAAACAGCTGCCTGCCGGAGCGTTTCCCGAACCGGCTTACCATGCTCCCATAAAACCGAATTTTACTTCAACCTTTGATGGGCAGCAGCTTATTAAAATGCCTGATGAAACCGCAACGATTCACTTTACTACAGTTGAAGAGGCTATTGGCGACCTGCCTCCGTTAAAGGCCGGTGAACGCGGTTCGCTTATTAAAGAGTATGCGAAGGCGCCGACCTGTGATTACCAAAAAAGAGCAAGGATAGGAAGTTCCGGTGTTTATAATCATGAGGCGCCAAGGTTGTCCAAGGCGAACCTGGAAAGGTTGCGGTTTATCAAACCGGGCGGGAATTGGACGGATATTCCGGATGAGTTGCTGCCCAAAGGCATGCAGCATGCAAGGAAAACAGATCATACAAAGCGGTATGGTCGTGTCATGCCGGATGGATTGGCTTCTACTATCCTGACGAAATGTGATCCGCATTGGGGCGCGTATTTCCATTATTCTCAGGAAAGGTCTTTTACAGTCAGGGAAGCTGCCCGGATACAATCGTTTCCGGATCACTACATTTTTAAAGGCTCGCTGAGCGAGCAGTTTGCGCAGGTAGGTAATGCAGTGCCGCCGTTGTTGGCGGAATCTGTTGGCCTTGCGCTAAAGTCAATATTGCAAGAGGGTGCGTAACGAATGGCAGGCTATATTGCAGAATTCTTTGGTTACCAAGCGGAAGATGGTTCATTGCCGGCAAAAGAAGCCGCAGTGAAACAGGTTTGCCCCTTTTTAGGAAGCCAGTGCACCAAAGTATTGTCCAGAGACAGGTTGATTGCCGGAGTCTGTGCTGTCCGCCAGAAAACAGAAGGCTCTCCAAAAGTGATTTGCTGTCCCAACAGGCTATATGCTGAGAATTATAAAATGCTAAAGGTTATAGCCAAAAAGGCATTTAAGAAAAAGTTGAATCTTTATGCAGGGCGTGCTGCGGTTGACAAAGCCAAAGCGGAAGGCGGAGCGGTTGCGGTCTTTGGACACGGATGGGGCGGAGAGTTACGGCTTCCCCAGAGAAAGGGCGTTGGCTCTTATTTTGTGGATTGGGTTTTGGCCCGGCTTGACAAAAATGGGGAACTGGCAGAGTTTACGGCGATTGAAGTACAGACGATTGATACAACTGGCAATTACCGTGAAGCAAGAGAAGCTTTGCTGAAGGATCGTTCCCTTAAAGACGATACTGTGGGGTTGAACTGGGAAAATGTTTCCAAACGGATTATTCCCCAGCTGATTTACAAAGGACAGGTGTTGCAACGGGAAGATTTGTGCAAAACGGGTTTGTATTTTATTTGTCCGCAACCTGTTTATGAACGTGTTCTGGGCCGTTTGGGCGGTAAGGAAAAGGTTCCCGATTTTCCTGCCCAGCCAGCGTCTATCCATTTTATTTCATACGACTATCTGAGAAACAAAGGGAAAGATGGAAAGATACTGGAACTTGGCATTTTGGAAGAACACTGTACTACCGTTTATAAGGTCCAGGAAGCTTTTTCTTCTATGAATCTGCCGGAAGGAAATGTGTATCGCAACGCAATCTGCGCATCTTTGTATAGCAAGGATAAAGAAGCATTTAATGATTTGCGGTGAATGAAGGGAAAACACATTAAGATTGCCTTTGTAATGATTCCCGCACACCAGCGCGGTTTGTCAGATTGACAGGTTGCACTGTTTTTCTGGAACATCTGCTTGCATTGTATTCAGCATTAACGACTAAAAAATAAATATATTTAAGCAGAAACATTGCGAACCGGTATGGGATTTCTCCTTTGCCGGTTTATTCTTTTACTTCCGGTTTTTCCCGCACGGCGCAGTGGCAGCTTTCCCGAACAAAGCAATAAAATGAACGTAAGATGTGTCACCTGGAGACAGACAAATAACGCTGTCTATATTTATAACAGAAAGCAGGATGGAAAACCGCGCCACGACTGGAGTTACAAAAAAAGTCCGGTCACTTAAGTGACCGGGAAGGGTAACCGCTATAGTAAAAACCGTTTGGCTTTCAGCATGGCAAATGAGTGGTACAGATCTGCTTTTTTCCGGTTGATCTGCGCAAGCCTGCGCTTGCGATTGGGGGATGCCTGGCGCGTTTTCCATGTTCCCCGTAGGAGGGCCCGTTTCTTCAGGGTTTTATCCGCCCGTTCCTGGAAGTCCTCTAGCAGGATGCGCATCCGCCGGTCCGGAATCCAGACGTAAACAGGATGGCAGGCTTCCCGTACCCGTACGTTGGAACGCCAGACGAACTGTACCAATTCAGACAGGGCGTAATTGTCATTATTGAATAGCAGTTCCGGATTGTTCTCGGCTTTGGCCCGCTGTTCCAGAAATTTCGTGCAGGTTACATCAAAGAAACGGTTGCACAGGTAGGCAACGCCGGTACAATTTTGGTACGAGTTGGTTGCTTTGGTATTACAGGGCAGAAACCGCCGCAGGGAAGGGTAATGTCTTCCGTTGCTGTGCAAGAGGTCTTTGTATGCGTTGAAGGTAGTGAACAGAAAGGAATCGCTGCGCACGCCCCGGGCTTTCATGAATTCGTATGCGTTGCGGAATTTCTGTTTCAGTTCTTTCAGTCCGGTTTGGGACGCGTCCTTGCTGGCGTTGTGGTACCAGGTCTTGGACAAACTGGAATCCATATTAAAGGGTTTGTCGTCCAGAATGACCAGGTTTTCAATTCCTCTCGGGTAGGTTTCCACATACTTGCCCCCCGGATTCCGAATCATGCGTCCGTCGTCGATATGGTAATATTCCATGTCAATATGGTTCATGGCGCAATAGTTGTGCAGCATGCTGCCATCGGTCATGTAAGAATAAAACCAGCATTCCCGGAAGCAGGCGAACAGTTCCCGTCTGGCGAAGGCGATGATGGAAGTGAAGGCTCCGTCCTTTTCACCAAACGGATATAACGTGCAGCTGTAACTCAGGTTTTTTATTGCATTGAATACTTTGTAATCTTTGTCGGACTTTGCGTATTCGCATTCGGGATTGAAACGGATGGTTCCGTCCTGTACGCGGACCATGCCGGTCTGCTGCATCAGTTTGATATCGGCCGGGCCGAAACGTATGCTGCCAGCCGGTTCATCCAGTTTGTGCCCCGTGCCTACCACGTCGCGGAATAACTGGGGAACTTCGTCAAAGAGCGCGATATATTTATAGTTGCTTTCGCTGAATGCCCGTATTGTTTCATCATTAAAAATACTCCAGAGCGAGTGGGTGGTGACGATATTTTCCCCGTTGCGGATCAGGTCCAGAATACTTTTGTTATAAGGCGGCGTTGCCGGACTTTTTAAATCCAGTTTCGCTCCGTAGCGTTCATCCCGTTCCCGGATGGTGGGGACGAAGACAATGAACCGCCGGGGCTCCGGATCAAAGCCGTTGTTATGGAAGCGGATCAGGTCCATCAGGCTGGCGCTTTTTCCAATGCCCATGGGCGAATCGATGATACGAAAGGTAAGCGGCTGCAGTTTATGAAAAATATTTTTGTTAGTCACACTGAAATCTCCTTGTACTGTTTAGTTACGGAATAGCAAATGCGTTGCGCGTTGCAGGACATATATTGCAAGGTAAGGAGACGCTGATAAGTCAACATTTCCTTTGTTTTCCGTACAAAAACAAATTATACGCTTGCCTTGTAATAAATGCAAGAATGAATTCATGCAGGAGTAAAACAGTTTCGCTGCAGATGATAAGAGCAAAGATCAAGAAGGATAGTCAAATAACCTGGGAATGATCCGTCATTCTGTAACAAACGTTTCATAATTTTTATAATCAACAATTATTATTGCAAATAGAGGAAAATTCTTTCATGTTTATTTGACAAGGAAAACAAGCTAACATATAATAATTCTAATAACAATGATAGAGGCGCGGTAAGCAAGAGTACCTTACGGAGAGGCATCGGAGAAGTAAGGGAAAGGGATTACCGCCGAAGGGTTGCATCCGGCGGGATGCAGTTCCTGGGCCTGAGGTGAATAATTTCAGGACTGTCGTTGCAAGGCGGCATTTGCCCTGCAGCGGAGAGCTATCTCAACTGAAGTGGATTATTACGTTTAACAGTAAAGCCTGCCGTTGGGATAACTCTCAACGGCTTTTCTTATTTACACAAAATATAGATTGCCTTTACAGGAAAATGTCAAATTGTTGTGGTAAATTGCTGACAACAAGGCAAAAATGATTTATAATATAATAATAACAAGATTTAAATCTTTATTTAATTTTTAGAAGAAACGGGAGGGTTTGTTATGATCAAAGTATTAGTGAACGGAGCTTTTGGGCGCATGGGCAGCGAGGTGGTCCGCATGGTTACTGCCAACCCCGAACTGGAACTGGTGGGCGGCGTGGATATCAGTGCGGCGGGGAAATCATTGCCCGACGGTAAACCGGTGTTTACCAATATCGGTGAGGCGCTGGAAGCGGTCAAAGCGGACGTAGTGGTTGACTTCACCCGTCCCGATGTGGTCATGGATTCCCTGCGTATCATTTTGAAGAAAGGCGTTCGCGCCGTAGTCGGTACGACCGGTTTTACAGATGAACGGCTGGCGGAAGTGAAAGAGCTGGCGGAAGCAAACAACACGGCAGCCCTGATTGTTCCCAATTTTGCGTTAGGCGCAGTGGTCATGATCAAACTGGCTACGGAAGCGGCAAAATATTTTAAAGATGTGGAAATTATCGAGAAGCATCATGATCAGAAGCTGGATGCTCCCAGCGGCACGGCCATCTTAACGGCACAGAAGATTGGGGCAGTGCGGGAAGCCCATAAACAGGGTCATCCCAATGAAAGAGAAACCCTGGCCGGTTCCCGTGGCGGCGATATCGACGGCATCCGCATCCACAGCATGAGGTTGCAGGGTTATGTGGCATCCCAGGAAGTGGTGTTCGGCAGCCAGGGCGAGACCCTGAAGATCATCAACGATACCATCAACCGCGAATGTTACATGCCGGGCGTGGCCATGGCCTGCAAGAAGATCGGTTCCCGTCAGGGGCTGGTGTACGGCCTGGATCAGATTCTGGATTAATCGGAGAAACCTGCGTCGGCGCCTGCTGCATTGTTGCGGCGCGGGCGGTTCTCTTAATTAAGGTTATAAAATAAAGTCATAAAGGAAAAGGAGCAGTTTTTATGAAAAAGTACAACGTAGCCATTTTAGGTGCCACCGGAGCGGTAGGCACGGAGTTTTTAAAACTGATTGAGGAACGGGATTTCCCCTTTGCGGAATTACGGTTACTGGCCTCGGCCCGCAGCGCGGGAACCCAGCTTACGGTAAAAGGCAAAACATACACCGTGCAGGAAGCGAAAGAAGATTCCTTTAACGGCATTGACATCGCCCTGTTTGCCGGCGGCAGCATCTCCAAAGAGTTTGCTCCCATCGCAGTGAAGGCAGGCGCAGTTGTCATTGACAACTCCAGCACCTTCCGTATGGATCCGGAAGTGCCTCTGATCGTTCCGGAAATCAATCCCCAGGCCATCCTGAAACACAAAGGCATCATCGCCAATCCCAACTGTTCCACCATCATCATGTGCATGGCGCTGAAACCGCTGTACGATCTGGCCCGCATCAAACGTATCGTCGTTTCCACTTATCAGGCAGTCAGCGGCGCCGGCAAGGAAGGCATCGACGAACTGACGGATGAGACCAAAGCCTACGCAGAAGGTCGGGAAATGGTTCCCCACATTCTGCCTTCCGCCAGTCTGAAAAAACATTATCCCATCGCCTTCAACCTGATTCCGCAGATTGATGTGTTCCTGGACAACCTGTATTCCAAGGAAGAAATGAAGATGGTCAATGAGACCCAGAAGATTTTCGACGATTACGATATGCGGATCACGGCGACCACCGTGCGCGTGCCCGTTTACCGCAGCCATTCCGAATCCGTCAACGTAGAGTTTGAACATGACCTGGATCTGGCGGATATGCGCAAGGCGCTGGAAAACTTCCCGGGCGTACAGGTGCAGGACAATCTGGAAGAACAGATTTACCCGATGCCACTGTACACGTCCGACAAGGATGACTGCTATGTTGGCCGTCTGCGCCGCGACTTTTCCAACCCCAACACCTTCAATTTCTGGGTAGTGGGCGACCAGATCCGTAAGGGCGCCGCCCTGAACACTCTGCAGATTGCAGAGTGCATGATCCAGAACGGCTGGGTTTGAGATACATGTTAAAACGCTCGCAGATTTTTCTGCAAAGAGTTTCGGCACGCTTATGAATGAAAATGTGATTACAATGCGATGAGTTAAAAAAGGAGAGAAAAATTATGAAGAATCCGTATTTTGGCAGAGTATTAACCGCGATGGTCACTCCCTTTGCTGCAGATGGCAGCGTTAATCTGGAAGCGGCAAAACAGTTGGTAGAATGGTGGATCGCCCATGGTACAGACGCTCTGGTAGTAACCGGTTCCACCGGTGAAGCGGCGACCATGACCCTGGAAGAGAAAAAAGCGTTGTGGACGACGGTTATCAAACAGGTGAACGGACGTATTCCGGTCATTGCAGGCACCGGTTCCAATAACACTGCAAACAGCGTGGAGACCACAAAGATTGCCGACGAGCTTGGCGTGGACGGGTTCCTGATCGTCGGTCCGTATTATAACAAACCCACCCAGGAAGGATATTACCAGCACTTCAAAGCGATTTCCGAATGCACGGCAAAGCCCATCATTTTATATAATGTTCCCGGACGTACCGCAGCCAATATTCCGCCGGCAACGGTGGCCCGTATTGCCAAAGATTTTAAGAACGTAGTGGCAATCAAGGAAGCTGCGGGGAACGTAGCCCAGGTTGCGGAACTGTTCCGTATCCTGCCTGCCGACTTCACCATTTACAGCGGCGACGACGGACTGTTGCTGCCCTTTGCATCTGTTGGTGCAACCGGCGTGGTTTCCGTACTGGCCAACATCGGCGGCGAAATTCTGCAGGATCTGATGAACGCGTATGAAAGCGGCGACGTTAAGAAAGCTGCAGAAATCAACAAGAAGATGGTTCCGCTGGCGAACGCCATGTTTATTGAAACCAATCCGATTCCGGTTAAAGCAGCCGTTACCCTGGTTACCGGCATTGACGCAGGCGCGCCCCGTCTGCCGCTGACACCCATGACGGAAGGTGCTCTGGCCAAGATGAAAGGGATTCTGGCGGAGAACGGATTGATTTAAGTAACATTTTTCCATGATTTCTGCAACATTTGATATAATCAGACGTTGCGTTATCAGTAGTTAGTCTCATTTACCGGGCAAATTTCAAAAAAAGTTTGCAATTCAGTTCATAATAGTTTATAATTTGTTCACAAACTGATACAGACATCTGCCTGACCTGTTTTGGGAGAACTCGGGAAAGGCAGGTGCCGGGATCAGATTAAATTAAGCGTATTCTTTAACCGCAAGGTTATTGAATACGTTTTTTTTATGGGTTATAATATGAAAGAAGGGTGACCTGTTCTTTGGGGAGCAGGCCGGCAGGTCGCAGAGACCTGTTGATGCTATACGATACGGGGATGGAGCGTACGATGGGTAAGGTTCATGATTACTGGAAAAAGATTCATACAGTGTTTGCGGCAGCCTGCGCTGTTTCGCTTTTCATTTCTTCCCATGCGCTGGCGGGGATTGTTGAGTCTGGAGAACTGACAGAGCCTTCCTTTTGGATCTTAAATAATAATGCGGGCGATTCTGTGGTCTTGGATGAAGAAGGAATAAAACAATTCAACCGGAAAATCTGCGACGCGTCTCTGGACGTTACGGAAATGAAAAGCATTCCGGATCCTTTCCCGGTGAAGGAGTTCCTTCCCTGGATATCGAACACGTGGGCCATGCGGGGAACTGTATATTATAAGGGCCGCGAACTGACGGAAGCGGAAAAGGACGCCATACAGAGTAATCTGAATCTGGCTGCGCTTCCCTCTGAAAGTGAAACGGTGGCGGTACGGTATGGTGTGACGGTTCGTCATGCACTGGTACGGAATCTGCCGCTGGCGGCCGGTCTGTTTGAAGAACCTGATGATGTTTATTACGATAACGTGCAGGATTCCGTGCTGGAAGCGGGAGAACCGGTAGCAATCTTGCATGAGTCGTCGGATAAAAAATATTATTATGTAAGGATGTATAATCTGTTTGGCTGGATCGCCCGGGAAGATATTGCGCTCTGTACCAGAGAGCAGTGGCTACAGTACGTCGAACCGCAGGATTTTCTTGTGGTGACCGGCAGAGATTATTATACCCGTGTAAATGGGGAAGATGTATTTCATTTGATGGGGGCCAGGCTGCGGTGTTTGCAGGAAAAGAAAAAACGCTGGCAGGTGCTGTTGCCGTATAAGGACAGAAAGACAGGTCTGCTGAAAGAAAAACAGATGTGGCTGGCAAAAGATGAATCACTGCACCGGGGGTACCTTCCGTACACTTCCGACGAGGTGATCCGCCGGGCCTTTAAGTTTTACGGTTCTGTATACGGATGGGGCGGCGCCATGCGCAGCGTGGACTGTTCCTCACTGGTAGGGTCGGTCTACCGGACCATGGGACTGGAGTTGCCCCGCAACACCTCCAAGCTTGTGAAAGTGCCGGGGGTCGTAACAGATTTCACTGATAAAAACCGGGAAGAAAGACTGCAGGCGATTGCAACGCTGAAACCGGGTTCACCGCTTTCCATGAAAGGGCACATTATGATTTATCTTGGCACGGAAAAGGGCGAGCCGTATGTAATTCATTCCTCCAGCAGTTATTATAAAGACGACAGGAAGATTTATGTGCGCCGGGTACTGGTCAGCGATTTGGAAATGGACCGGAAAAACGGAAAGAGTTTTTTGGAAAATCTTATCAACGGGGTAACATATCAATGATTGTATTAAAAAGCAGCAGGGAAAACATTGGACAGTATGAAAAGGCAGAAGCGGTGGTTCTGTTTTTGTGCAAAGAGTGTGCCGATCATATTCGTATGCTCGGATTGCCGGAAGATTTTTACGAGGCGGTTACCTATCAGATTAAAACGCAAGGCTACGGTTTTACGGATAAGGGAAGTATCACGTCAGCGCTGATGAAAACCGGGAGCGGTTTCACCCGTTTGATTTTTGCAGGAGTCGGCGCAGGGAAAGAGTGCACGCCGAACCATCTGCGCATGGCAGCCGGAAATGCAGCACGGGAACTGCAGAAATGTAAAATCAAACAGGCTGTCGCTGCCGCTCCGTTGCTGACAAATCCGAAACGGGGCCATTATCTGAAAGCGCTGGCGGAAGGTTTGATGCTGGGAAGCTATACGTTTGATAAATATAAGAGCAAAAAAGATACTGGTGAAACGGGCAGTTCCAACAGAAATGAAGAGGTAAACACCGGGGTGACCGGCGCAGTGGGTGAAAACGAAAAAAACATTTTGGTAACCGTTTTCACAGCAATAGAAAACGCGGACGCGATTTTGAATGAGGCAACAAGTATCTGCCGCGCTATCTGCCATGCCCGGGACCTGGCCAACGAGCCGGGGAACGTGATCACGCCGGACGTTTTGGCGGCGGAAGCAGTGCAGACTGCCGAAAAATATGAATTGGAAGCAGAAGTGCTAACCGTTAAAGAGATGCAGGAACGGGGTATGGGGGCAATTCTTGCGGTAGGCGCGGGCAGTGTACACGAACCCCGGATGATCATGCTGAAGTACGCCAAAGGAGGCGACAAACCCTTTACTGCGTTTGTGGGCAAGGGCATTACCTTCGACAGCGGCGGAATTTCTATCAAGCCGTCTGACGGGATGGGCGAGATGAAGGACGATATGACCGGCGCGGCTGCGGTGCTGGGCGCCATGGAAGCGATTGCGGCATTGCAGCTGCCGGTGAATCTGATTGGTATTATGGCCTGTGCGGAGAATATGCCTTCCGGTTCGGCGGTAAGGCCGGGGGATATCATACGGGCCGGTAACGGCAAGACGATTGAAGTGGATAATACTGATGCGGAAGGCCGGCTTGTACTGGCTGACGCTGTTTGGTACGCCTGCCGTAAGGGGGCGACAAAAGTGATTGACATCGCGACACTGACCGGTGCGGTGAGCATAGCGCTGGGTGAACACATGTCTGCTGTGGTTTCCAATGATGATGCCCTGGCAGCGTCAATTATAAAGGCCGGGCACCGTGCAGGCGAAGCCTGGTGGCAGTTGCCGATTTTGGAAGAAGCGGAAGAGATGCTTGCAAGCAAATGTGCGGATGTGATAAACAACGCAGGCCGTCCGGCCGGCACAATCACAGGAGGCGTGTTCATCGGGCAGTTCGTAGATAAAGGAACTCCCTGGGCCCATCTGGATATCGGCGGAACCTCCACCGCGAAAAAATCGGAAGGGCATCTGCCGGAAGGCTGCACGGCTTTCGGAACGGCTACACTGGTTGAACTCGCAAGGAGTTTTTAAATGGAAGTAATTGCGTTTGTAGGTCCCAGCGGTTCGGGCAAAAGCCACCGGGCCATCGGTGTGGCCCATCAATATCATTGCGATGCCATTATTGACGATGGCCTTTTGATAAAGGGCTCGAAGATTTTGGGCGGTACGTCGGCAAAAAGTGAACAAAATCGTGTACAGGCAGTGAAACGCGCGATATTTTATGAAGACAGCCATGCTTCGGAGGTACGTGAAGCACTGGCGCGGTCCACGATTCGCCGTATCCTGATTATTGCCACGTCTGACAGAATGGTGAACAAGATTACGGCGCGGCTGGTGCTGCCAGATCCGTTGAAGACGATTTATATAACAGACGTCGCGACTAAACAGGAAATCAAAAAGGCGCATGAGTCCCGCCTGCGTTACGGAAAACACATCGTGCCAGTGCCTACTGTGGAACTGAAACAGCATTTCAGCGGTTTTTTTGCCAATCTTCCGTACAATATTTTTTCCAAAAACAAGAATGTGCGTCAGGAAAGCCGGTCCATCGTGCGTCCTGCTTTCAGTTACTACGGCACCATCCTGATTTCAGACTATGTCATTGAAGATATCATTAACCTGATTGTGCAGCGCATGGTAGGCGTGGCGAAAATCCATTACATTCACGTCCGTCGTCGTACCGATAATAAAGGTTTGTCTGTCCACGTCGAAATCAATCTGTATTACGGTGTCAAGGTTTTTGAAGTATCGAGGCTGCTCCAGCGGAAAATTAAGACCAAAGTGGAGTCCATGACCGGGATGCAGGTACAGCGGGTGAATATTTCTGTACGGAGTCTGGAATTGCAGTCGGGGGCGGTCCGCATTAAGGCGCAGTAAAGTGAAGTGAGAAGTTTGTAATTACTGCTATGTTAATTGATAATAAGCCTGTGCCAAACAGGGAAAAACAATTGACATTTTATCTAAAAAATATGATAATACTTTTTAGAATATGATTACAATTCAAGCAAAAAGTTTATTTAAAGGAGGGACATCATTTTGAAAATTCATGAGTATCAGGCAAAACAGATCATGAAGATGTACGGCATCAGCGTGCCCAACGGCAGCCCTGCTTTCAGTCCGGAAGAAGCGGCCCGTATCGCCAAGGATTTTGACGCGCCGATTGCTGTTGTGAAAGCGCAGATCCATGCAGGCGGTCGCGGCAAGGCTGGCGGGGTGAAGCTGGCTCATAACATTGACGAAGTAAAATATTTTGCTTCCCAGATTTTGGGCAAAGTGCTGGTGACCCACCAGACCGGCCCGGAAGGAAAGATGGTCAACCGTCTGTTGGTCGAAGAAGGCAGTAATATTGAAAAAGAGTATTATCTTGGCTTCGTCATCGATCGGGAAACTGCCAATGTGGTCATGATGGGCAGCTCCGAAGGCGGCATGGAAATTGAAAAAGTGGCGGCCGAGATGCCTGACCGCATTTTCAAGGAATACATTGATCCTACTATCGGGCTGATGCCTTTCCAGACCAAACGGATGGCTTACAACTTAAAGTTTAAGGACAAAGTGATTGCCAAGGCCCAGAAATTAATGATGGACCTGTATACGCTGTTTGTAGAAAAAGAATGTACCCTGGCGGAATGCAATCCGCTGGTGGTAACGGTAGACAATAAAGTAATGGCTTTGGACGCCAAGCTGCAGTTTGACGATGCGGCAATTTTCCGTCATCCGGAAATTGAAGCATTGCGTGACGAAGAGGAAGAAGATCCGAAAGAAAGAGCGGCTGGGAAGGCCTCCCTGTCTTATGTAAACCTGGGCGGCGACGTGGCCTGCATGGTAAACGGCGCGGGCCTGGCTATGGCTACGGTAGACATCATCAAATTCTACGGCGGCGAGCCGGCTAACTTCCTGGACGTAGGCGGCGACAGTACGGTAGAAAAGATTGCGGAAGCTTTCCGGATTATGCAGTCCGACGATCAGGTCTGCAGCGTGTTCGTAAACATCTTCGGCGGCATCAACAAGTGCGACGTCATCGCCGGCGGTATCGTGGAAGCGGCCAAGGTGGTAGGTCTCCGGGTTCCGGTCATTGCCCGTCTGGACGGCACCAATCATGAAGAAGGCCGCCGTATTTTGAAAGAAGCCAACCTTCCCATGGTGCATGCGGTTCCCAAGATGGAAGAGGGCGCAGAGCTGGCAGTGAAGCTGGCGGCGGAACTGAAAGCAAAGAGAGCGGAAGGAAAGGAGGCGTAAGATATGTCAGTATTTGTAGGAAAAGATACGAAACTCATCGTACAGGGCATTACGGGCCGTCAGGCTACGTTCCATACCAAGATTGCGCTGGACTACGGCACGAATGTGGTAGCCGGCGTAGCTCCGGGCAAAGCCGGGGAAAAAGTACTGGGCAAGATTCCCGTATTCAATACGGTAAGAGATGCGAAAGAAGCCACTGGCGCCAACGCCTCTGTCATTTATGTTCCGGCCCGTTTTGCGGCGGATGCTATTTGTGAAGCCATTGATGCGGAACTGGATTTTGTCTGCTGCATCACAGAACACATTCCGGTGCATGACATGGTGAAAGTCCGTGCGTATATGAAAGGGAAGAAGACCCGCGTACTGGGTCCCAACTGCCCCGGTATTTTAACGGTAGATGAATGCCGTCTGGGATTACTGCCGACGTATATTCACAGGAAAGGGCATGTGGGCGTTATCAGCCGTTCCGGCACCCTGACCTATGAAGCCACCTACCAGCTGACCATGGCGGGCATCGGCCAGACGACTGCGGTAGGTCTGGGCGGCGATCCGGTTAAGGGCATGGATTACATTGAGGCTTTGGAAGCCTTTAATGCAGACGACGACACGTTGGCTGTTATTATGATCGGCGAAATCGGCGGCACGGCAGAAGAAGAGGCGGCGGAGTGGATCAAAGCCAACATGAAGAAACCGGTTATCGGGTTCATCAGCGGCCGTCAGGCGCCTCCCGGCAAACGCATGGGTCACGCGGGCGCCATCATCAGCGGCGGCAAGGGAACGGCTGATGACAAGATCAAAGCATTGAACGCGGCAGGCATCGAAGTAGCGGATACGGTTGCCCATATCGGCGAGACCGCGGTACGGGTACTGAAGAAGACCGGACTGTACGATAAATGCCATACCTGCTGATGGAGCAGCCGTTGTCCCCATTTTGAGTTTGCGGTTCATACAATGGTAGTAATAATTCATGCCGGAACTGTATTTTTATGGCAGTTCCGGCATTTTTCTTTTGCTTCCGTTGTCTTACGTTCTGTATCGTGATATAATAAATCATAATGTTGAAAATAAGGAATCCTTTGAATCAGAAATGGTTAGGCGGTTACAGCCGGCTTTGCTTCTCTGTTTCTGAACATTTTGTTTCCGTGTGAATCGGGGAATACTGTATGAACAATAGATTTCATTTTTCCATACAGAAAAAAATACTGTTACTGATTTTTGTAGCGCTGGCCATCTTTGGGGTAGTATCGGCTAAGCTTAGTTATGAGTACTATTTGGGTGCAACCATAGAACAGCATAAACGGCTTGGCGTTTCTACTTCTGCTCTGGTTGCCAGTGTGATTAATGCTGACCTGGTTCCCAATTTTATAAAAAACGGGGAAAAGGCCAGCGGTTATGTGGAAACAAAACGTCAGCTGGAAATTATCCGTGACAGTTCTCCTAATATTAAATATGTGTATGTTTATAAAATTTTACCGGATGGGTGTCATGTAGTATTTGATTTGGATACGGATGAAACGGCAGCCGGTAAACCGGGTGAAGTGGTGGAATTTGACGAAGCATTTGACCCCTATCTGCCCACGCTTTTAAAAGGCGGAAGAATCGAACCTGTTATTTCCAATGATAAGTTTGGCTGGCTTCTGACGGTTTACACGCCGGTGTATGATCTTGACGGCGTCTGCCAGTGCTATGCGGCGGTGGATATTTCCATGAACCACCTGCGGGATGACTCGAACCGGTATTTTAAATGGCTGGCCAAGGTCTTCGCTGGTATTCTTGCTGTTGTCCTGCTTTTGGCTGCGTTTATGGCACGTCGGATCATTACGCCCATCAATTCCATGGCAAAAACCACGGACGGTTTTCTCTTCGATAATGAACAGGCTCTTGCGAACAATCTGCAGGAAATTCGTAAGCTCAACATACGCACCGGCGACGAGATTGAGAATCTGTACCATGCTTTTGTGAAGATGAGCAACGACAGCGTGAAGTATGTCACGGATATCAATCGCAAAAACGAAATCATCAACAAAATGCATACGGCGTTCCTGATCACCCTGGCCGATATGGTGGAAAGCCGCGATCAGAATACCGGGGATCATGTCCGCAAGACGGCGTCCTACGTAAAAATCATTCTGGATGAACTGAAGCGGGAAGGCGTTTATACGGAGCAGCTGACAGAAAAATATATTGGCGACGTGGTAAGTTCAGCGCCGTTGCATGATGTAGGAAAAATTAATGTTTCTGACTTAATTCTGAACAAGCCAGGAAAACTGACGGATGAAGAATTTGAAATCATGAAAACCCATACTACGGCAGGCGGAAATATTATTTCTTCTATTATTGATAAGATACCGGATTCGGATTATCTGCATGAAGCGAAAAACCTGGCTATGTACCATCATGAAAAATGGAACGGCAAAGGGTATCCGGCCGGGCTTGCAGGAGAAGACATCCCCCTGTCCGCCCGTGTGATGGCTGTGGCGGATGTGTTCGACGCGCTGATTTCCGACCGGTGTTATAAGAAAGGATTCCCTTACGATAAAGCGTTCAGTATTATCCGCGAAGAGCGGGGGAGACAGTTTGATCCGAAAGTTGTCGACGCATTTTTTGCGGCGGAGGACCAGATCCTGGAAGTGGCGGACAAGTTCAGTGAAAATAATAAGCAGGAAACTTCTGTGTAATGGACAACGGATAAATATAAAAAGTTTCACGGATAAATAAAATAAGAAAGGCAGAACTTTCATCATGAGAGTTCTGCCTTTAATAATCGTAAAACAATGATAAACTATTCTTCTTCCTGTGCAAAGTAGAAAGCCGGTGAGGGATAATAAAATTCACAATGCTTGAACGAGGTGGTCTCGGTTGTGAATTTTGCAAGCACGGCCCGGGATACGCCTTCTTCAAAGTCAATGACATTATTTTTGTTGATGTCGGCGTCTTCCACGATTACCAGAAGATAGGGGTCAGCGATGGGCGCATTTTCCGGAAGCTGGCTGCGGTCCAGAGGGAGTCCGGGAACGATCAGCAGCTGGCCAGCGTCTTCACCGTTGGCGTCCTGCAGGCGGGCGCGATAAAAATTATTGTACAGGGTGCGGGCTAACCGCAGTTTGTAAACGGGTACATTGTTCATTTTGTTACACTTCCTTTAATAAATTTTTACTTGCCACCTATTTTAGCACAATTTTTCGTATTACGAAAGAGCAAACAAAAAGTTTTGTATACAATATTCTTTTAAAAATTTCAAAAAAAAAATTTATGTTAGCAGGATTTTTTTTAAGAATAGCGAAATCATAATCAAATGCGAATTTAATAAGCATTATTATGTATTTTTTGCTGTAAGCAAAAGGGAGGGATTTTTATCATGAAAAAATTTTTGGCGTTCTTGATGGCCTTTGCGGTTATCGGTTCCGTACTGGCTGGCTGCGGCGGAGGAGACAAAAAGAAGGAAGCCCCGAAACCGGCTGCTGATGGTGGCAAAAAATTCATTAATATTGCTACCGGCGGCACTGCTGGTACCTATTATCCGTTAGGCGGCGCTCTGGCTGACATTCTGAACAAGAATGTGAAAGGCGCGAATGCTTCCGCACAGTCTACCGGCGCTTCTGTTGCCAACGTTAATCTGCTGAAGGAAGGCAAAGTTGACATTGCGTTTATCCAGAACGATATTGCTTACTATGCTTCCACCGGCACGGAAATGTTCAAAGACAAAAAGGTTGAATCTCTGAAAGGTCTGGCTACCCTGTATCCGGAAACTGTTCAGATCGTTACCACGAAAAAGACCGGTATCAAAACCGTTGCTGACCTGAAAGGCAAGAGAGTTGCCGTAGGCGCTGCCGGTTCCGGTACCGAAGCAAATGCCCGTCAGATTCTGAATATTGCAGGCATTACCTATAAAGATATCAAACCTCAGTACCTGTCCTTCGGTGAAGCGGCTTCCGCTCTGAAAGACGGCAACGTTGACGCTGGTTTCGTAGTAGCCGGTTTCCCGACTGCTGCTATCCAGGATCTGGCGACCCAGCATGACGTTGTAATGGTAAGTGTTGGCGCTGACATTGCCGATAAGCTGATTGCAAAATATCCGTACTACACCAAAGTTACCATTCCGGCAAAAACCTACAACAAGGTTGAAACGGATACCGCTGCTGTTGCTGTAAAATGCATGCTGGCTGTTACCGATAAGATGGATGCCGATACCGGTTACGCTATTGTAAAAGCATTGTATGGCAACCTGGATCGTATGAAAGCTGCTCATAACGTTTCCAAGAACATTACCAAAGCTACCGGTAAAGATGGTATGTCCATTAAACTGAATGCCGGCGCAGAAAAATTCTTCAACGAGAAGTAATTTTAATGAATCACTCAACTACAGACCGGACTCCGGCGTCCACCGGGGCCCGGTCTTTTTTCAAACATCCGTCTTTTGTATTCCTGCTGTTGCTTATTCTGGCTGCAGTCGGGTGGTACGGAAACCAGCTGCTGGTTATATTAGTACCGGAAAATAATCTTCCCATCCAGTCTTTTGCTGTAGAAAAAGGCGGGGAGTGGAGCTATCATTATAAACACTCTGTCCAACAGACTCCGGTGGATGAGTTTTTCCGGGTGAATGGCGTAAACGACATGACGATGACTCATACAACCTATGAATCATTAGGGGTCGGGTTGCCTTATGATCCTGCGGAGGGAACGTTCAAAAGCCTGAAGAAAGACGGCAAGTTTGATCTGGAAATGAACCGGCCGTACAAATCGCTTATGTTCCGGACTGCGGTGCAGGCGATGCCGAAAATCATTCACAAGAATAAGACCTACGATTTATGTCTGCTGTATGGGCAGGGTACGTTAGTGGAAGTGAAAGTAATCAAACGATATCAGTACTGGGCATTACACGTTTTGTAAGATGCCGTTGTTAAGGAGACGAATGAATTGGTGTTTCCTTAAATAAAATATTTCAGAAAAGGCGGTGAGGCCTATGGACGATTTAAAAAAGAAAACGACTGCTGCTCCGGCAGAGATGTCTGCCGAAGAAGTGATGCAGAAGTTTGATAAAGAATCGAACAAACGGGAGCCGGATGGTTTTTGGGGCTATGTAATCTCTGCTATCTGTATACTGTTTGCCTGTTTTCAATTGTACACGGGTATCTTCGGCGTATTGGATGCGCATTTGCAGCGCACCATCCATCTTTGCTTCGGCATGGCGCTGATTTACCTGTTGTATCCGGCGCGGGCCAGCTGGTCAAGAAAATCTATGCACCCGGTTGACCTGGTATTTGCGGTACTCAGTGTGTTCGCAACAATGTACATTTTCTTTCAATATGACGAATTGGTGTTGCGCGCCGGCATGAATACCGAAACGGATATCATGGTCGGTATTCTGGGTATCGTCCTGGTATTTGAAGCTGCCCGTCGAACGGTTGGCTGGCCAATGATCACGGTAGCTTTAATCTTTTTGGCGTATGCGTTTGCCGGTCCGTACATGCCGGGAATCATGGCGCATCGCGGTGTGGGCTTTGACGAACTGGTAAGTCATCTGTACTTTACGACGGAAGGCATCTTCGGTGTACCGATGGGCGTATCGTCCACGTTCATTTACCTGTTCATTTTGTTCGGCGCTTATCTGGAAGCCACCGGACTTGGCAAGTTCTTTATTGATACGGCGAACGCTCTGGCCGGCTGGGCCGTAGGCGGTCCGGCTAAAGTTGCGGTTTTGTCCTCCGGCCTGATGGGTACGGTGTCCGGATCCTCTGTTGCCAACGTAGCAGGTACCGGTTCCTTTACTATCCCCATGATGAAAAAGTTGGGTTACCGTCCCGCTTTTGCCGGGGCGGTAGAAGCAGCGGCTTCCACCGGCGGCCAGCTGATGCCTCCGGTTATGGGCGCGGCAGCTTTCCTGATGGCGGAATTTGTAGGCGTTCCTTATATTGATGTAGTTAAGGCAGCCGTTATTCCGGCGGTGCTGTATTACACCGGTATCTGGATCGGCGTTCACTTTGAAGCCAAAAAGTATGGCTTGAAAGGTACGCCGCGGGAAGAACTGCCGAAGTTTGGCGAACTGTTGCGGGAAAAAGGTCATCTGGCCATTCCGCTGATTATCATCGTTTACCTGTTGGTTACCGGTTATACTCCTATGCGGGCCGCTTTGTATGCAATTGCGCTGACCATCATCTGCGCCTGCCTGCGTAAGAGCACCCGTATCACCCCAAAAGATTTTGTCAACGGTCTGATCAATGGTTCCAAAGGCGTGCTGGGTGTACTGATCGCCTGTGCTACGGCCGGCATCATCATCGGTGTCGTAACCAAGACCGGCGTTGGTCTGAAACTGGCTACCGCGCTATTGGATCTGGCGGGCGGACAATTATTGCCGGCCATGTTCTTCACCATGATCACGTCCCTGATCCTGGGTATGGGCGTTCCTACTACTGCGAACTATGTAATCACTTCTACCATTGCAGCCCCTGCACTGGTGCAGATGAATGTGCCGGTTCTGGCTGCGCACATGTTCGCGTTCTATTTCGGTATTGTGGCTGACGTTACGCCTCCGGTTGCCCTGGCCGCTTACGCAGGCTCCGGTATCGCAGGCGCCAACCCCATGAAGACCGGCGTCAACGCAGCGAAACTGGCAATTGCAGCGTTCATCGTTCCGTATATTTTCGTGCTGGCGCCTGAACTGCTGATGATCAATGCAACCGCCGTTACGGTGCTGTTGTCCATGATCACTGCGATACTTGGTATGTGGGGTCTGTCCCTGGCCATGATCGGTTTCTGTCAGCACCCGCTGAACATATTACAGCGTATTGTATTCTTTCTGGGCGGCCTGTGCCTGATCGTTCCGGGAACCATGACCGATATTGCCGGCGTAGCGGTTCTGGTACTTGCATTCCTGTGGCAGAAACGCAATAAGGGCGGCGCCCTGACGGCAACCGGAGAGGATGACTAATCGCAGGCAGCGTGACTCATCACTCCAAAACATCTGATTATTACTTCTGGTTATTACTAATCTCGTAAAACTGAATATCATTGTATCAATCGCATCGGCTATTCTTCCTTTTCCCTCCTTTCTTATTTATAAGGTTTACGTGAATGGGCCGATGCGATTTTATATTTTAAAATTGTAAATTTCTGCGATTTTCACATTTTTTTTACAATTACGTGTTATTTATCAAGCCGCCTCATTGTTTTTCCGCCGCAATTGGAGTATAATAACAGCAGAGTTTAAATGAGCGGAAAATTTATAATGGAGGTAAATTTTGGATAAGACTTTAAAAAAGCTAAATATTATACCGCTTGGCGGTCTCGGCGAAATCGGAAAGAACATGACGGCCTTTCGTTACGATAACGACCTCATTCTGATTGACGCCGGTTTAATGTTCCCTGAAGATGATATGCTGGGGATTGACCTGGTTATCCCGGACATTACCTATTTAATTGAAAATCAGGATAAGCTGAAAGGCATCTTTTTAACCCACGGGCACGAAGACCATATCGGTGCGCTGCCGTTTATATTGAAACAACTGGACGTGCCGGTTTACGGCACTGCGTTGACCCTTGGGATTCTGGAGGGACGTCTGGAAGAGGCGGGGGTTTCCACTGCCAATTTAAATGTTGTGAAATCCGGTGACCGTGTGCGGGCCGGCGCATTCAAACTGGAATTTATGCGAGTCAATCACAGTATTCCCGACGCCATTGGTATGGCAATCCATACGCCGGTGGGACTGATCGTCCATACGGGCGATTTCAAAATTGACCAGACCCCGGTGGACGGACAGGTAATGGAACTGAACCGATTTGCTGAATACGGAGACAGAGGGGTTCTCCTGATGATGGCGGACAGTACCAATGCCGAACGTCCCGGTTACACACAGAGCGAAAAGTTTGTGGGGGAAACCTTCGACAATGAGTTCCGCTATGCGAAGAACCGTATTATTGTCGCTACGTTTTCATCAAACGTACACCGTATCCAGCAAATCTGTGATGCGGCGGTCAGATACGGGCGTAAGGTGGCGGTTATGGGACGCAGCATGGTCAATGTTGTGAATATTTCCCTGAAGCTGAATTACCTGAATGTTCCGGAAGGCGTGCTGATTGACATCGACGAGATACGCAATTATACGAATGATAAAATTGTAGTCATCTGCACCGGAAGTCAGGGGGAACCCATGTCCGCTCTGACCCGTATGTCCATGGGTGAAAACCGGAAAGTGCAAATTGTTCCGGGAGATACGGTGATTATTTCCGCAGCGCCGATCCCGGGTAATGAAAAAATGGTTTCTAATACCATTAACCACTTGTATATGTTAGGTGCTGAAGTGGTGTATGAAAAAGCCAACGGCGTTCATGTTTCCGGTCACGCCAGTCAGGAAGAACTGAAAATTATGCACAATCTGGTGCGTCCGAAATTCTTCATGCCGGTGCACGGCGAATACCGGCATCTGGTAAAGCATGCCCGGCTGGCAGAAAGTCTCGGCATGGACCACAAGAATATTGTGATTGCGGAAAATGGCGCTGTTGTGGAACTGACCCGCGATAAGATCTGCACGAATGGTAAAATTATGGCAGGAAATGTTCTGATTGACGGTCTGGGTGTAGGGGATGTTGGCAATATCGTGTTGCGTGACCGTCGCCAGTTGTCCCAGGACGGGATTATGATCGTCGTGGTTGGCGTAGACGGAGCAACAAATCAGATCGTGTCAGGTCCGGATATTGTATCCCGCGGTTTTGTATATGTACGGGAGGCAGAGGACCTGATGGGTGAAGCCAGAGATAAGGTACAGGTTGCGCTGGACAAGTGCGAAGAAAACAATAATACAGAATGGTCTGCATTAAAAACGGCAATTCGCGATTCACTGGGGCGCTTCCTGTTCGAAAAGACAAGGCGCCGGCCTATGATAATTCCGATTATTATGGAAGTATGATTTTTCTATGAAGACGGGCCTCGCGGCTCGTCTTTCCGTACTTTTAGTGTGAGGTATTAAATTGAAAAAGCAACCGGCAGTACAAGATAAAAAAGAAATACAGAAAAGCCAGAAAAATATTGAACTGAAAGGTCTCCTGTTCCTTGCGGCAGGATTATTTCTGCTGGCCTCGTATGCAGGGTTGCCGACCGGATTTATCGGTAAGTTCCTTCATGACGCGATGACCTATGGATTCGGGCTAGGCGCCATCGTTTTCCCATTTATTTTTATCGCGATGGGAATCGGTTACTTCCGCCTGAAAAAGAATCTGGTTTGGTTTGGGGGATTCTGGGCTGCCATGTTGTTTTATATTTGCCTGCTGGGGTTCCTGCATCATATCTTTATCCCTCTTGATTATGAAACCGAATTAACTTTTTTGCCGCAGGGCGGAGGAATTGTAGGCGGTCTTCTCACCAGTGCGCTGCATGCCGTGGCAGGTGCAACCGGCTCTGTGATTTTACTGGTGGCCGGTATGCTTGCCAGCCTGGTGCTGACCGGAAAATTATCGTTGGCGGCTTTGACCGAAAAAGCCGGGGATACGATTCAGGATATCCGGGAGGCCAGGAGAGAACGGCGGAATGTTGAACAGGATGTGGAAGAGGAGCCTGAATCTGCATCCCGGAAGCCGCGGCAACCTGTTTTTGGTTCCTCTGACCAGGACGGAAGAAAATCCAGTGCAATGGATGTATACGATAATGAAGAGTTCTCTGAATATAATGAGGATGTGCGCAAGCCTTCCACATTTAAAAAGATTTTGAGTTTCGGGCAAAAGGCATTGGACAAAGACAAAAATTCCGGAGAGACGACTCCGGATTATCCATGGCCGGACGAAGCAAAACCGGAACATTATATTCCGGTGGAGCGCATGGCGAATCATGATAAGAAAGAAAGACCGTCTCTGGTACAGACATATCCTGAAAAGCAGGAAACAGTTGTCTTGCGTCCTGCTTCCGGTATCATTTCTCCGCATGAGGATGATGCGGAACCGGCGCCTTGGGAAAAGACTGCGATGCTTCCGGAACAGGAACCCTCTGAAATACCTATTTCTCATTACGGAGAAACCGAAGAGGATGCTGAGATGTTCAGCGGAAATATAAAAACCGGTGATGCCGCAACGGAGAAAGAAAAATCGGCAGCGGCAGGCAATGAGGCTGAAAAGAAGAAGAAAGACGCACCGCAGTCCCGGTATGTTCTGACGGAACATGGCGTTATGGCTGTGACAGAAGGAGGGCGGGAAGCTCTTGCAATGGCTTCTTTTGCACAAAACGAAACTGCTGCAGGAAAAACGAATGCTTCTGAAACAACGGGAAGTAAGAACAGTAACCTTGCAGATACGAATAAAACGGCAGGCAATGAAAGGTCTGACCGTTCCGGTGCAGAAATAGTTTCTGCCGGAAAGACTGCAACTCAATTAACGGAAGAGAAAGCGCAAAAAACAGAAGAATTGCCTAAACCGGAATACAAGTTCCCACCGCTGGATCTGTTGAATCCTGTGGAAAAAACAGACCAGAGACGGTTTGACGCGGATGTGAGGGAGCAGTGTCGTATACTGGAACAAACGCTGGCAGATTTCAAAGTGAATGCAAAAGTAACCGGTGTGACCCGCGGTCCGTCCGTGACACGGTACGAACTGCTGCCGGCCCCCGGTGTCAAAGTCAATTCCGTGGTGAATTTGGCGGATGATATTGCGCTGCGCCTGGCCGCACCCGGCATCCGGGTGGAAGCGCCCATACCTGGCAAGGCGGCCATAGGGATTGAAGCGCCTAATACAAAAAATGATATGGTGGGTTTCCGTGAAATCGTGGATTGCAAGGCGGTACGTGAAAATTCTTCCAAGCTGTGCGTGGGTCTGGGCAAGGACATTGAGGGAAAGGTCATCACCATTGATCTTGCCAAGATGCCCCATCTGTTGATAGCAGGTACTACCGGCAGCGGTAAATCCGTCTGTGTCAATACGCTGCTGGCAGGCATCATGTATAAAGCGCGTCCCGACGAGGTAAAACTGATTTTGGTTGACCCCAAGGTCGTCGAGCTGACGAATTATAATGGCATTCCCCATCTGCTGGTACCTGTGGTCACGGACGCAAAGAAGGCGGCTTCCGCATTGCATTGGGCTGTCGGGGAAATGGAGCGTCGTTATAAATCCTTTGCGGATACAAGGGTGCGCGATATTAAGGCGTATAATGCGCAGGCGGATGAAAAGATGCCGTACATCGTCATCGTCATCGACGAGATGAGCGATCTGATGATGGTGGCAAAGGCCGATGTGGAAGATGCGATTTTAAGGCTGGCCCAAAAGGCCCGCGCCTGCGGTATTCATATGGTGCTGGCAACCCAGCGTCCCTCTGTTGATGTTATTACCGGTATCGTGAAAGCGAACATTCCGTCCCGGATTGCTTTTGCCGTTTCCTCATTGACGGATTCCCGTACCATTCTGGATATGGGCGGCGCGGAAAAACTGCTGGGCAAAGGCGACATGCTGTTTTATCCCATCGGCGCCAATAAACCGTCCCGTGTTCAGGGGGCTTTTGTCAGTGACGAAGAATTGAACCGGGTAACGGATTTTATTAAACAGCAGGCAATTCCTGTTGAAGACAATCCTGAAATTACGAATACGGTCCTGCCCAGCGACAGCCAGAAAGAAGCGAAGAATGCTGCCGCCGGTGACGGAGAAGCTTCGGAAGAAGACAGACAGGACGAGTTGCTGGATGACGCGATTCGTTTGGTACTGGATTTGGGACAGGCCTCTGCGTCTATGCTGCAGCGCCGTTTCCGTATCGGTTATAATCGGGCGGCCCGTCTGGTGGAAACCATGGAAGAACTGGGCATTGTAGGTCCGGCGACAGGAAGTAAGCCGCGGGAGCTGCTGCTGTCCAGGGATGAAGTGGAATACAGATTTTTAAAGAAAGATAATTTTTCGGACAGTCAGTGATGCAGGAATTGGTTGGCATCGGCATACTAAACTGATACTTGACAAACATAAAGACAAAGCGTAGTATAAGAGTGTTTTTATGTAGCGATTGCCATATAGAAGGAAGTATAATGAATCAGACATTTTTACCCGTGTGTAAAGAAGATATGGAGGAACGTGGCTGGGAACAGCTTGACTTTCTTTTTATCAGCGGAGATGCATATGTGGATCATCCGTCTTTTGCACCGGCGGTGATCTGCCGTGTATTGGAAGCGGCAGGTTACAAAGTTGCCATTCTGCCTCAGCCGGACTGGAATTCTTCGCAATCGTTTCAGCGTATGGGGAAGCCCCGGCTTGGCGTGTTAGTATGCGGCGGGAATTTAGATTCCATGTTGTGTCATTATACGGCTGCCAGAAAACCCCGGAAAGAGGATAAATATTCTCCCGGGAAAGAAATGGGAAAGCGTCCCGATCATGCTACGCTGGTTTATGCTAAAGCCGCTAAAAAATTGTGGCCGGATTTACCTGTCATAATCGGCGGTATCGAAGCAAGCTTGCGGCGTTTTGCGCATTATGATTACTGGGAAGATAAACTGTTGCCTTCCATCCTGACAGAAAGCGGTGCGGATCTGCTGGTATGCGGCATGGGGGAAACCCAGATTCGTGAAATTGCGGATTATCTGGCCGGCGGTGCTTCGGGAGACGACCTGCATTATATTCGCGGTACGGCTTACGCATCGGAAACGTTGGATAATCTGGAAGAATATGTAGAACTTCCTGCGTATGATGCTATCCGGAATGACAAAAGGCTGTTGGCAGATGCCTATCGGCTGCAGCATGAAAATGTGGACCCCTTTTACGGAAAAATCCTTGTGCAGAAGAACAGCCATAACTTATATATAGTACAGAATCCGGCTGCTATGCCGCTGACGGAAGAAGAAATGGATTCCATTTACGATCTTCCGTATACGCGGCAGTGGCATCCGATGTACGACAAAGAAGGCGGAATTGCGGCACTGGAAGAAGTGAAGTTCAGCATCGTAAGCTGCCGGGGCTGTTTTGGCAGCTGTTCCTTTTGTGCCATCCATGCCCATCAGGGGCGTATCATTCAGGCGCGCAGCCATGCTTCTATTTTAAAAGAAGCAAAAGAGATGACACAGATGCCTGATTTCAAAGGATATATCAACGACGTGGGGGGACCTACGGCAAATTTCCGTCATCCTGCCTGCAAAAAACAGCTGAAAGTTGGCGCCTGCAAGGACCGGCAGTGTCTCTTCCCAAAGCCGTGTCCGGCTCTTGATGCGGAACACAGTGATTATATCCGGTTGCTGCGGGAACTGCGCGCGCTTCCGGGCGTAAAAAAAGTGTTTATCCGTTCCGGCATCCGTTACGATTATTTGCTGGCGGAAAACAAGCAGCAGTTTTTGGATGAGCTGTGCCGTTACCATGTGAGCGGACAATTAAAAATTGCACCGGAGCATATTGCGGAGTCTACCCTGAAGCATATGGGAAAACCCGGCAAGGAAGTGTATCTGAAGTTTGTCAAAGCTTTTATGCAGAAGAATAAAGAAATTGGGAAAGAACAGTATCTGGTTCCGTATTTTATTTCCAGTCATCCCGGTTGTACGCTGGCAAACGCCATTGAACTGGCGGAGTTTTTGCGTGATACCGGGCGCTATCCGGAACAGGTGCAGGATTTTATCCCCACGCCGGGGAGTGCGTCGACTGCCATGTATTATTCCGGTATAGATCCCTTTACCGGAAAAAAGGTATTTACGGTACGCAATCCTCATCACAAGGCGATGCAGCGTGCCCTTATGCAATACCGCAATCCCCGGAACCGGGCGTTAGTGATAGAAGCGCTGAAAGAAGGGGGACGAACGGATTTGATTGGGGATAGTCCCCGTTGCCTTGTCCGGGTTGACAGTTTTCAAATTTCGCGCAAAACAAAATCCGGAAACCGCAGTAAGCGAAATCATAAATAAGTAAGGAAACGCTGATTAATAAATAAAACGAATCATAATGTTTCGACGTTTTTTATTCGGAAACTAAGTTTTTTGAAGTGAAGAAGTAATGAACAGGAAGATTTTATTTTCGGTTTGTGTGTGTCTGCTTTTTCTTTTTACAACAGGCTGCAGCTTTGTGAACACAACCGTTTCCAAAAACACAGTTATAGTTTATACGACGCTGGACAAAACTTTTGTTGAGGCGTTGTGCGGTAAATTTACTGACAGTCAGCCAAAAGAAAAAAGAATTGTGTTTGAAGTTCTGAATCAGGAAAAGGAAATGCTTCAGGCGGACTGTATTATCGGTGAGGCGACGTTGTTGCAGCAAAAGGCAGCGGAAGGTTCCTTGCAAAAGATTTCTGCGGAATATGCGGATATGCTTCCGGCAGAGCTGAAGGGGAATGAAGAAAAATGGATTACGCTTTTTTATGATCCGGCGGTTTTACTGGTCAATCAGGCTTATTCCAGAAAAGTCGGACAGCAGCAGTTTTTACATTGGGCTGATTTACCAAAGCAGACCGAAGCCCGGCTCGTAATGGAAAATCTCAGTGACAATGAATCAACTGTTCAGTTCTTGGCCGGACTGTCTTCCCGCATGGGACAGCAGGAGTGTATGGAATATTTCAAACAGATTCGCCCTCTGATAAAGCAATATGCAAAGTTTCCCATCACCCCGGTCCGTATGGCTGCTACCGGCGACGCGGATATTGCGATTACCAGGAGAAGTCATATCTTTAAATATTTGCAAAATGATTTTCCTGCTTACATTCTGATTCCGGAAGAAGGAACGCCGGTTAACTTATACGGGATCGGCGTGATGCAGAACAGTAAGAAACAAAAAGAAGTTACGGCATTCCTCAATTGGGTATTGCAAGATTCCGAAGCGAGGACAGTCCTTATGACTACCCGTAGCGGGTATCTTCCGGTACTGCCTCGGGGAGAAACCGGGCAGGCTGTTTCAAAAGGTACGTTATGGGTCAATACGTTTTATAAAGACAGACAGTCCTTAGAAAAACTGACGGAGGAATGGCTCCGGAAAATTCGGTTGACGGATGCAGGGGAGGATAAAACGTGAAGCTGGGTCTGATTAGTTTAGGCTGTCCGAAGAATCTGGTTGATTCGGAGGTCATGCTGGGAATCATTGAAAAATATCACATTGAAATTACAAATGATCCGGAAGCGGCGGAAATTATTATCGTTAACACCTGCGGATTTATTGAATCCGCCAAGCAGGAATCGATAGATACAATCCTTTCCATGTCTGCCTATAAAACGGAAGGCTGTTGCCGCTATCTGATTGTAACCGGCTGCCTGGCGCAGCGCTATGCGCAGGAACTCTTTCATGATATGCCGGAAGTTGATGCCATTGTGGGTACAAATGTATATAAAGATATTGCTCAGGTCATTGAGCGGGTCATGCAGGGGCAACGGGTTCTGCATCTGTCGGAAACTGATTTTGAAAAAATTAATTTGGAAGGACTGCAGGGTAATGAACGTAATTTGCCCGATCCCCGTAAGTTGACGACGCCCTCGTACATGGCGTATCTGAAAATCGCGGAAGGCTGTGATAACTTCTGTTCTTTTTGCGCGATTCCCCTCATTCGGGGACGCTATACCAGCAAACCGTATGAACAAATCATGGCTGAAGCCAGAGAGTTAGTGGAGCGGGGCGTGAAGGAACTGATCGTGATTGCGCAGGATACGACGCGTTACGGTCAGGACCTGTACGGAAAACTCCGATTGGCGGAACTGCTGCACGATTTGAATGCGTTGCCCGGTTTAAAATGGATCCGTGTGTTATATTCCTATCCAAACACATTTACTGATGAACTGATTGAAGCGTATGCAACATTGCCGAAAGTCTGCCATTATGTAGATTTACCGTTGCAGCATGCCAGTGACCGGTTGCTGCATGCCATGCGGCGCCGCGATAAGTTAAGTGAGACGAAAAAGCTTCTGAAAAAATTGCGGGAACGGATTCCTGATATTGTGATACGCACAACATTTATTGTAGGTTTTCCCGGTGAAACGGAAGAAGATTTTGCCATTCTGAAAGAGTTTGTGACAGAGCAGAAGTTTGAAAATGCAGGCGTGTTCCAGTATTCTCAGGAAGAAAATACGGTTGCGGCAACACTTCCGGAGCAGATTCCAGAAGAAACAAAGCAGGAGCGGTATGATGAACTGATGGCAATTCAGGCCGGTGTTTCCGAAGACGTCCACCGGTCCATGGAAGACCGGGAACTGGAGGTTGTTGTGGAAGGCTATGAGTCAGAAGAAGAGAACCTGGTTGCAGCCCGCAGTTACCGGGAAGCGCCTGACATAGACGGAAGTATTTTTGTGGAGAATGCTCCCGGACTGAACCCGGGCGATTTTATCCGCGTGCGGATAGAACAGGGATTTGCCTATGAAGTTGTAGCGACCCGCGTGTGATAAAAGCAAAACATGGGAGGGAGTCAGATGAGAGTTGAAATCATAACAACCGGTACAGAACTTCTTCTGGGAGAAATTATAAATACAAACTTTACCTGGCTGGCACAGGAGTTAAATCAGCGCGGTTTCGATGTCCTGTACCAGACAACGGTGGGAGATAATCCGGCCCGCATGAAAGAAGTGCTGGACATCGCCGTTAAACGTGCAGATATTGTCATTACCAGCGGCGGTCTGGGACCGACCCGGGGCGATATTACCAAAGAGATCATTGCGGAATATTGCAACGTCGATATGTATATGAATCTGGAAGTCTGGAATCATATACACGAAATGTTGTCCAGGCGGAATATCTGTATTGCGGCAAATAATGAAAAACAGGCTCTGGTTCCCAGTGGCGCCATCGTTTTGCATAATGAGGCAGGAACGGCGCCGGGACTTGTATTAGAGCATGACAAAACTACATTTGTCATGCTGCCCGGACCCCCCTTTGAATTAAAAACGGTTTGTGAAAAGGAACTGTTCCCTTATTTTGAACAGCGTTTTCCGCATCTTGGAATCATCAAATCCCACACATTAAAGCTTCGCGGCATAGGCGAGTCGAGTCTGGCAGAAATGCTGGACGATATCATTGTAAACCAGTCAAATCCGACCATCGCTCTTTATGCAAGACATGGAGATATTTTGATCCGGCTGACAGCCAAAGCGTCTACCCCAGAGGAAGCGGACGTTTTGATTGCAGGCATGCAGGAAAAAGTGGAAAAAATTGTGGGAACCTACGTATATGGGTATAATCATGATACGCTGCCGGAAGTAGTAGGGAAAGAACTTTTATGCAGGCAGAAAACGATTGCTTTTGCGGAATCCTGTACCGGGGGACTGGCAACCAGTATGATGACCGATGTACCGGGAAGCTCCGCGTATGTAAAAGGCTCTGTTGTTTCTTATACCGATGAAGTAAAAAATCTGGTTATTCATGTCAGCAAAACAACGCTGACGAAAAAGGGAGCCGTCAGCGAAGAAGTGGCTCTGGAAATGGCAGAGGGTGTCAGAGAGGCAATCGGTTCCGATATAGCAGTCAGCATTACAGGGTTGGCCGGACCCGGAGGGGGTACCCGTAAAAAACCGGTTGGCCTTGTTTATATAGCCGTGGCAGATAAAAACGGTTCGTTATGCCGGAAATTTGTTTTTAATGGTACGCGAACACAGATTAAACAAAGGGCCGCCATGGCAGCTTTAGGTTTGGCGTTGGACAGGTTGAAAGAAAGCCCACAGAATGATTCGGAGGAAACAATCCATGACCATGACGCAGAAAGATAATTTTGGAGAATTGAAACTGGATAAACGTATTGTCGCGGCAGTAAAGGAGATGGGATTTGAAGAACCGTCGCCGATTCAGCAGCAGGCGATTCCGTTATTGTTAGAGGGAAAAGATATCATCGGACAGGCACAGACCGGTACCGGTAAAACTGCCGCCTTTGGTATTCCCATCATACAGGGGATTGAGGACCATCGGCACATTCAGGCGCTGGTAATGAGTCCTACCCGGGAACTGGCAATCCAGGTTGCGGAAGAAATCGGAAAAATTGGCCGCAATAAACGGATCAAAGCGGTGCCGGTATATGGCGGTCAGCCGATTGAACGACAGATCCGCGCCCTGAAGAGCGGAGTGCAGATTGTGATTGGTACCCCGGGTCGTTTGCTGGACCATATTCGTCGGGGAACGATAAAATTAAACCATGTTCGGTATTTAGTGCTGGATGAAGCGGATGAAATGCTGGATATGGGCTTTATCGACGATATGGAAGACATCATGGCGAATGTTCCGGCCGACCGGCAGACGATGTTGTTTTCCGCCACGATGCCCCGGCCGATTCTCAGTCTTACCAAAAAGTACATGCGGGCTCCGCAGATTGTAACTGTCAGTAAAGAAGAAATTACAGTTCCTCTGATTGATCAGTATTATTTTGAAACCCGTGATAAAATTGAAGGCGTTTCCCGTCTTCTGGATGCGGGCATTGAAGGGAAAAGCATTATCTTCTGCCGTACCAAGCGGGGGGTTGATGACCTGGCTTCGTCACTGGTCAGCAGAGGTTATATTGCAGAGGGACTTCACGGTGACCTGACGCAGATTCAGCGTGACCGTGTCATGAAAAAATTCAAGGAAGGGCGTCTTGATATTTTAATTGCAACGGATGTTGCGGCCCGCGGTTTGGATATTGAGAACGTGCAGTACGTTATCAACTTTGATATTCCCCAGGATCCGGAAAGTTACGTTCACCGGATCGGTCGTACCGGACGGGCAGGCAATACCGGCGTGGCGCTGACCTTTATTTTACCGAGGGAATTCCGGCAGTTGAAACTGATTGAACGGATTGCCAAAACACGTATCCGCCGCCGGGAACTGCCGACTACTTCCGATGTACTGGAGCATCAGCGGGAACAGATTATTTCCAAGATGCAGGCTTTGCTGGAAATGGGAAACTATGGGGACTATATGTCTGTGGTAACCACACTGGGCAAGGAATATGAACTGGAAGAGATTGCGGCCGCTGCGTTAAAACTGATGCAGGAAGGGAACAGGGCCCTTGAGATTCACGAAGAAAAAAATACAATCAGTGACCTGACCAACCAGAATATGTCCAATACAGGAGGTCGTCCGGGTATGGTACGGTTCTTCCTGAACATTGGACGCAGTCAGAAAATTACAGTTCCTGAACTGGTGAGGACGATTGCCCGGGAAGCTGAGATTCCGGGACGTTCTATCGGTCTGATTAATATTTTTGATAAATTTTCTTTTGTCGAGGTACCGGAGCAGTTTGCCGAACGGGTACTGGCCGTGATGCGTAAGAACAGTATCCGGGGCTATAAAGTGAATATTGAACCGGCGCATTCCAAATAGTAAGGAGTTGGACTTGGAATGAAGGAAGTTCTGGGCAATACAGACGGACTAAAAAATAATATTATAGAATCATTACTTCAGCTGTATGAGTTAAAGGTGCCTCCTTGGCAGTTAGTGTCTGCGGAAATTGTCATCCATATGGCAAAGATTACGACTGCAGTCAACAGGGAAGTTAATATCTTTCTGGACAGGAAAGGAAATGTGCTGAGTGTTTCCATTGGGGACAGCAACACAGTTTCATTGCCAAACCTGCCGGGCCGGAGGGGAACCGGGCGATTGAGCGGGATCCGCTGTATTCATACACACCCTGGGGGGAATCCGCAATTAAGCGGAATTGATTTATCCGCATTGCGCAGCCACAAATATGATTTAATGGCAGCCATAGGTGTGGATGATGAAAAACCGGAAGAATCCGTTTTGAGTTTCGCCATCATTACAGGGAAAGACGATTACGGGCAGTATACAGCAGAAGAGTATGGCGTCTTACAATTAGAGGCGCTGGAAACGTTGTTCCTTCCAAATATTATCAGCTCGGCGGAAAAACGGCTGGCTGCAACGGATGACAACCATAAGCTGGAACAGCGGCCGGAGCGTACCATGCTGGTCAGTTTGGAATATGGAAAACAGGACCGGCTGTGGACCAGCGAGGATTCACTGGAAGAGCTGCGACAACTGGCTGAGACGGCAGGCGCCGAGGTGATTGCAAAGTTTTTGCAGAAGCGGCCCAAGCCGGATCCGGGATTTTTTATTGGTCGCGGCAAGGTGAGGGACCTGGCTCTGTTTGCGCAGCAGGAAGACGTAGATCTTTGCGTGTTCGATGAAGAATTGTCTCCCGCCCAGCAACGGAATCTGGAACAGGCGCTGGGAATCAAAGTGCTGGACCGTACTGCGTTGATTCTTGATATTTTTGCGCAACGGGCGCGGACAAATGAAGGCAAGCTGCAGGTTGAACTGGCACAGCTGCAATACACACTGCCGCGGATTATGGGGCAGGGGATGTCCCTTTCCCGTTTAGGCGGCGGTATTGGTACCAGAGGTCCCGGTGAGACAAAATTGGAAACCGACCGGCGTATGATTCGCGATCGCATTGCCTATATTAAAGGCTGTATCGATAAGGTGCAGAATGTTCGTAAATTACATCGCTCGCACCGGAATAAAAACCAGGTGCCGTCCATCAGTCTGGTTGGGTATACCAATGCAGGAAAATCTACCTTGTTAAACGTGCTTACGCATTCTGACGTGTATGAAAAAGACCAGTTGTTTGCTACACTGGATCCTACCACGCGTCAGCTGGATCTTCCGGATAAGAGACAGGCGATTCTGACAGATACGGTAGGTTTTATTCAGAGACTTCCGCATCAACTGATCGCAGCGTTTAAATCTACGCTGGAAGAAACGCTGGATGCCGATTTGCTGGTACATGTTATTGACGTGAGCCATGCTTTATATAAGGAACAGAGCGAAGCCGTCTACCGTGTGTTGGAAGAAATTGGAGCACAGGATAAGCCGGTATTAAGCGTATTTAATAAAATTGATAAACTGCCGGAAGACAGCTGTCTTTTAAATCAATTGAAGGCCATTCCGGACAGTGTTTGTATTTCAGCCAAAAAACAAATTGGACTGAATGAGTTATTGGCAACGATTACAGATCATTTAAAAATGAAATCTGTAGAAGTCACGATGTTAATTCCTTACAGTGATTCCGGTATTGCGGCAAAGTTGTTTGAATCAGGAACCGTGTTGTCGCAGGATTATCAGGCGGAAGGAATTAAAATGTTAGTCAGAGTTCAGGCCAACGAGATCGGTCGTTGGGAAAAATTTCTAATAAACAGGTGATTAATTTTTATGTTTAAGAATACGTTATCTTATGATTCTATCTTTGAGTGTGCAAGAAAGGAAGTTGAAAGAAGGCAGTATCGTTATAATGCAATTGCCTTAAAAAATACGGAAAAGGTTATCGCTGCTTTTCGGAAACATCAGGTATCTGATTTTTATATGAAACCTACTACCGGTTATGCGTACAATGACCTTGGGCGTGAGAAGTTAGATGAGATTTATGCGGATATTTTTAAAACAGAAGCTGCGTTAGTTCGTTCCCAATTTGTTTCCGGAACCCATGCACTGGCAGTTGCCATGCTTGGCAATCTGCATGCGGGTGATGAAGTGATTGGTGCGACAGGTACTCCTTACGACACCATGCAGACAATTATCGGTTATCCTAAAAAGATTCCGGGATCCTTGACAGACATAGGCATTGCCTATAAAGAAATTCCGATGATTGGCAATTATGTCAATATCCGTGCCGTATGTAATGCAATCACCGAAAAAACAAAAATGGTTCATATTCAGCGTTCCTGTGGATACAGCAGTGAAAGGGGAACGTTGGATGTAGCCAGCATTGGCCGGCTGATTCAGGAGGTTCACAACGTTCGGAAAGATATTATCTGTTTCGTAGATAATTGTTACGGCGAATTTACAGAGGAAAAAGAACCGACAGATTACGGTGCGGATTTGATGGCAGGTTCCCTGATCAAAAACCTGGGAGGGGGACTTGCTCCTACCGGCGGCTACATCGTAGGTCGAAAAGATCTTGTTTACAATGCTGCCTGTCGGTTAACCGTTCCAGGCCTTGCAGGAGAGATGGGGGCCACACTGGGCGATACAGGCAGAGAGTTTTATCAGGGTTTGTTCATGGCTCCTCATGTCGTTATGCAGGCTGTCAAAACGGCTATTTATGCTGCCTCCGTTTTTCATCAGTTAGGTTATAAAGTAAATCCGTTACCGGATGAGATCCGTCATGATATCATTCAGTCGATTACATTGAAGAATGCTAAAAATCTGGAGAACTTTTGCGTAGCAATACAAATTAATTCACCGGTTGATGCACACGTGACCCCTGTGCCGGATTACATTCCCGGATATCAGGATAAAATTATTATGGCTGCGGGAACATTTGTTCAGGGTGCTTCCATTGAATTAAGTGCTGACGGACCGATGAGAGAACCGTTTAATGCATTTATGCAGGGCGGATTGACCTATGAACACGGACAACTGGCAATCAATGCAGCGGCTAAACTGATTGGCGCTGCCACTGAAAAACGGCGGAACAGGATACTGGGTGATTACACTACAATGATGAATGAAGAGAAAAACTTTTTAACAGCCTGCGAGACTACCGTAAAACCAAATAAAAAACAACAAAATACTGTAAAATAAAGAAAATGAAAACCACAAGAGCCATAAACCGCATAACTCTTGTGGTTTTTATATTAAAACTAAAAAGAAGAAATGACGTCAGAAATGCGTCGAAAAAACATTAAAAAGACAATGAAAAAATGTGATGTCAAAAAGACGAATGGCTATAACATGCGAAAGACCGCAATAACCTTACCGATAACCTGGATGTTGTCGTTACCGATGATAGGATTATACGCATCGTTTTCAGGTTGCAAACGAATAGAACGTAAATCTTTAAAGTAACGTTTTACCGTAGTTTCTTCTCCGTCGATTAAAGCTACGACAATATCACCGTTATTAGCAAAATTTTGTTTGCGTACAACAATATAATCATGATCCAGAATACCGGCATTGATCATACTGTCGCCCTTAACAGAGAGCATGAAAACATCTTCTTCGGTACCAATCAGATCTAAAGGGATAGGATAGGTCTCTTCAATATTCTCAACAGCCAAAATGGGAACACCGGCAGTCACATTACCGACCAAAGGTACAGGAACAACTGTTTTATTACGCCAGGAAGCTTCCTGGGTAAGCTCCAAAGCACGCGGTTTAGCGGAATCACGCTGTATGAAGCGCATGTTCTGCAACTTATGCAAATGGTTGTGGACACTGGCCGTAGAAGACAAACCAACAGCTTTACAGATTTCACGCACTGACGGCGGATAACCTTTGGTTTGCGCGTAAGACCTGATGAAATTCAAAACTTGTTTCTGTCTTTCCGTCAACATATCTTCCGTATAATTTCCGTCGAAATCCTTTGGAATTAAACTTTTGTGTCTTGCCATCTGCACAACCTCCTAAAATAAATTTGTACTATACATAATTTCGGTAAATAAAAATAAAAACAAAAGTTCTTATAATTATTATAGCAAAAGCGAGAGGGGATGTCAAACGCTTGTTCATTAGCGTTCGTAATTTTCATAATTACAAAAATAAATGTGAATTATGTAAAATAATGGTGGTTATTTGATAATTATTTTTACGTCCGATAATATATATTATGTAAAATCAAAGCCGGAAAAATAATGGTTTATGCATTGCTTTTATTAATTTCCTGGCGACTTCCGTTTTGATTACGTAATTTTTTAATCGAGCCCGTACTTTTCTTCTGTTTTTCCTAATAACTCGGTACTAGAATTATCACAATTAACTGCTTTTCTTTTTAAACGCTCATATTTGCGTTTTAAGCCCTGTTTAAATTCTGCGCGACTCATTTATCGTACCCTGCCTTAAAAACCGTTCTACGGGCATTTTACGCGGTCGTTTTTTTCAGACAAAAAGGGGCTGTAACAAAATGAAGTTTTTACACTGGCATTTTGTTCAGCCCTTTTCCATTGCGCAACAATGCGGGGTTACGAACTATCATTAAGAATAGTCTGTAACCCCGCTATCTGTTTTTGGG